>ODAI010954151.1_pt1 | contig 147934 bp, 136 predicted proteins | sample 1539321 | NCBI WGS metagenome assembly ODAI01 (sample SAMN02144231, study PRJEB22623) | gut metagenome | biome: sheep rumen | host: Ovis aries | place: New Zealand
AATAAGAGCGTCTTACTATCTGCTTGGTTCTATGCTTGGAAAATTTAAATATGCACAGGTGGCACTTCCGGGTGGTTGTGATATAGGTCTCAGGCCTATAGACCAGCATATAAAGGGCTTTGAAGCACTTGGTGCAAAGGTGGATATAGTAAGTGGTGGTAAGGTTGTGGCTAAGGCAGATGAACTTATCGGCCGACATATTTATATGGACGTTGTTACTGTTGGAGCAACGATTAATATAATGATGGCAGCAGTTCTTGCCGAAGGAAAAACTACAATTGAAAATGCAGCAAAGGAGCCTCACATAGTTGATGTGGCAAACTTCCTTAACAGTATGGGTGCCAATATAAAAGGTGCAGGTACTGATGTTATAAGAATACGAGGTGTACAACGACTTGTCGGTACGGAATATTCTATAATTCCTGACCAGATAGAAGCCGGTACATTTATGACGATGGCTGTTGCAACAAAGGGAAATATACTTATAAAAAATGTCATTCCAAAGCATATGGAGGCTATATCTTCTAAGCTTTCGGAGATAGGTGCCACAGTTATAGAATACGATGATTCCATAAGAGTTATGGCGGATGGAAGAATGAAGTCAACTCAGATAAAGACTCTTCCGTATCCGGGATTCCCGACTGATATGCAGCCTCAGATGGCTACGACACTGGCACTTTCATCAGGTAACAGTATCATAACCGAGAGTATATTTGAAAATCGTTTCAAATATGTCAATGAGTTAGCGCGTATGGGAGCAAGGATTAAGGTTGAAGGTAATTCGGCGATTATAACCGGAGTAGAAGGCTATACAGGCGCTAATCTGGTTGCTCCGGATTTAAGAGCGGGAGCTGCACTTGTGATTGCGGCACTTGCAGCAGAAGGAATAAGCACGATTGACGATATAAAGTACATTTTAAGAGGTTATGAAGATTTTGATGGTAAGATAAGGGCTTTGGGTGGACAGATAGAAATCGTCAATGATGAACGTGAGGAGCAAAAGTTTAAATTAAGAGTAAGTTAAGTATTTGTAAAAGGCAGATATATTCTGCCTTTGATATTAGTAAAAGAGATATTGTTTGAAAGACAGGGTGTATTTTGAAATACCGATTAACTAAGAATAGAAAATTTTAAAAAGGGGGAAATGAGATGTCAAAAAGACCGTATTATATTACAACAGCCATAGCATATACATCCGGTAAGCCTCATATAGGCAATACCTATGAGATTGTTTTGGCGGACAGTATAGCAAGATATAAGAGATTTGTGGGATATGATGTGAGATTCCAGACAGGAACTGATGAGCATGGACAGAAGATTGAGATAAAGGCATTTGAAAATCTTTCCACACCGAAAGAATTTGTTGATGAAGTATCAACTCAGATAAAAGGTATCTGGGATTTAATGAACACATCTTATGATAAATTCATAAGAACAACCGACGAAGATCATGAGAAACAGGTTCAGAAGATTTTCAAGAAGCTTTATGATCAGGGAGATATATATAAGGGTGAATATGAGGGTATGTATTGTACACCTTGTGAGTCTTTCTTCACTCAGTCACAGCTTGTAGACGGAAAATGTCCTGATTGCGGACGTGAGGTTTCACCTGCAAAGGAAGAAGCTTATTTCTTTAAACTCAGTAAATATACACCAAAGCTTATTGAATATATAAATGCAAATCCTGATTTTATACAGCCGGAATCAAGAAAGAATGAGATGATGAACAACTTCCTTCTTCCGGGAGTTCAGGATCTTTGCGTATCAAGAACTTCATTTAAGTGGGGTATACCGGTTGACTTCGATCCTAAGCATGTAGTTTATGTTTGGATTGATGCACTTTCGAACTATATCACAGGTCTTGGATATAAAGTGGATGAGCCATGTGATGAGAACTTTAAAAAATATTGGCCTGCAGACCTCCATCTTATAGGTAAGGATATTTTAAGATTCCATACTATTTACTGGCCATGTATGCTTATGGCGCTCGGTCTTCCTTTGCCAAAGCAGATATTCGGACATCCTTGGTTATTACAGGGAAATAACAAGGCCAATAAGATGAGTAAATCAAGAGGAAATGTTATCTATGCCGATGATATGGTAAATTTCTTCGGAGTAGATGCAGTAAGATATTTCCTTCTTCATGAGATGCCATACGAAAATGACGGAGTTATCTCATGGGAGCTTGTTATAGAGAGAATTAATTCTGATCTTGCCAATACACTCGGAAACCTTGTAAACAGAACTATTTCTATGTCAAATAAGTATTTTGACGGTGTGGTTACCAATTCAGGTGACGCACATTCGGTTGATGAAGACTTAAAGAAGACAGTTGTGGAAACAAGATTAAAGGTTAATAACTGTATGGACAAGCTTAAGGTGGCTGATGCCATTACAGAAATATTTAACCTGTTCAGAAGATGCAATAAATATATTGATGAGACTGAGCCTTGGGTACTTGCAAAGGATGAGGAGCATAAGGACAGACTTAATACCGTTTTATATAATCTTGTAGAGAGTATTATAGTCGGAGCTTCACTCCTTGAGCCGTTTATGCCTGAGACATCAGAGAAGATTCTGGCACAGTTAAATGCCGAGAAGAGAAGAGTAACGGAGTTATCAAGCTTCGGTCTGTATCCATCGGGATCAAAGGTTACATCTGAACCGGAAATATTATTTGCAAGAATAGATGCTGAGGCTTTGCTTGAGGAGATTGAGAAGAAATTCCCTTCAAAGCCTGAGGAGCCGGAAGAGGAAAAACCTAAGAAGGAAAAGAAACCTGAAATTAAGATTCCTACTATAGAAACAAAGCAAAAAGAGCAGATTACCATAGATGAATTTAACAAAATGTCACTTCAGATAGGTGAAATCTTATCGTGTGAAGAAGTAAAAGATTCAAAGAAGCTTCTTTGCTCACAGGTTCAGGTTAACGGAAAGGTACTTCAGATAGTATCGGGAATTAAGAATTTCTACTCACCGGAGCAGATGGTCGGAAAGAAGGTAGTTGTAATAACAAATCTTAAGCCTACCAAGCTTGCGGGAGTTTTATCAGAGGGTATGCTTCTTTGCGCAGAGGACTTCGAGGGTGATCTTGCACTCCTTACCGCAGAAAAGGATATGCCTGCAGGAGCGATGATAAGCTAATTGAGTTTAGCATAATAAAACAGGCTTATACAAATGCGTTTAACATTTGTATAAGCCTGTTTTAGCTTGGATTATGTCAATGTAAGAATAAAATCAGTCATCAAATCCTGATAGGTTCTGTGATATGGATTTAAAGTCGTTATAGTATATCATGCTGACTATGCGTCCTGATACATCGTTTACTATAATTACAAGGCAGTCATTTTTGTTTTCGTTATAATAAAATTCGCTTGTTGATTTTCCTGAATACATGTCTGTAAGCACTACAAAATAATCGGTAAAGTCATAATTTGTTTTATCCTGAATCTGATTGGCGTCATCATCGATTTTCAGACCGAACATACTGTACTTTTTATTTTCGATTTTAACGCCCTTTTGTACACCGTCAATATATATAACAGATAATTCACCGTCCGAGTTTACTGTTATTTTTCCTTTTGAATAATGATGAATACTTGATATTTTTTCCGGAGAATTCTCAAGCTTAACATTCAACGCTTTTTCAATTTGTTCTTCGGATTTATTTACATATTTGGTAATATCCGTTGTTTTGTCCATTTTTTTGAGCATATGCTTTGATACAGCCAAAGCAACGGCAATGATTATAAACAAAACGGCAATTTTTATAATTGCCATATAGCCGGCCTGCTTTTTTTTATTCATAGATATTTCATCAACATTGGGTATATCCGTTTTTATTACAACCGGTTCATAATCAAATTGCTTCATGTACTGCGACATATCATTTGTTTCGGAATGTGGATTTGACGCTTGCGTGCCGTCCCTGTTTTCGTTGTTTGACTTTAATTGTAACCCCATACGGTATCTCCTTTTGATTTATAATCATATTTGAAATTATTGTCCGAATCCGTAGCTGCCTTCTATATTGTATATTCCGTTAAACGGTAATTTTTCAGGTATGTCATTACCCCACGCGTGAGGGGATGAAATCCAGCTTATATAATCTTCAGGAAGCATGTCGGTAGGCGTTCCTTCGAGAATGAGCCAGAAAACTCTGCTGTCATCGATACCATAGACGTCGGAATATACATATCTTACTATATAATCCTCGTCACCGTAGTTTTCGGTTTTAAATTCCTCGGTGTCTGTCTTGGAATGCTCGGTAATTTCAATAGACATCTCATAAATTCCTTCGTCGACATTGCTTTCGATTTTGAATTTACCGGAGCAGGTTCCTATATACATAGTAGAATCGTATCCATCACCCGAATCGCCCAAATCGCTGTCGTGATATGTGGCTTCGAAGGTTCCGTCTTCGTGTACGGTAAGATCAGTACTCCATCCGCCGGCACCGCTTGCGAAATAATATTCGCCGGCAGCCTCTTTAGGAAATGTTAGGTCATCTTTTTTATTATCTTTATCATCAGGAAGTTCTTTGCCTTCAAGCCGTTTAAATTCTTTTCCGTTTACATCAAGATAAGTATAATATTCCGGACTTCCGACAGATGTACAAACAGCACATACGTTTATAAATCCGTCCATTTCCTCAGCAACCGTATCCGTAGCATCCGGTGCGGAATAATCTTTTGCCGGGATAAATTTAAATGTTTCACCTTGCTTTAACAAAGCATCATAATGTACATTGTAACCGAGTGTCGGTACATTTGTAATATTTACAATATATACATATGCTCCGTAATCAATATCGGGTGAAAAATCTTTTGGAAGAAGCGATAGAATATCTATTCCCGTCTGTTCCTTAAATGCTTCAAGCTCTCCTTTGTTGATAAGGACATAATTTCCGTCAAGACCATCCATGTATCCGCAATTTGAAAAGCCGAAATAATAATTATTCGGCGTGAATAATGTTACGGATTCTTCTTTTGTGGAGTTTAAATCCATGTCGCTTGCGTTGGCTCTTACTTCTTTGGCATGTATATCGGTAGGAAGAGCTTCGGTATCTCCGGTTGATTCGACCAATATAAGTTCATTTGTTTTGTTGTTATAAAATTCCAGCCTGTTTTCGCCTGCATCACATGCAGTATTTTCGGAGGTATACTCTGCATTGGGATCTATCTGCATACCTTCCTTATATATTTTCTCAACCTTGGCCGGGTCACATTTTCCGGTTGGCTTGGAATTTGCCTGAATTATTTTCAGCATATCAATAAGTGAGTAGGTTTCATCACTGAAAAGATATTCGGGTATAAATTCATTGGAAAAATCATATCGGTATATATCCCCCGAGCCGGTTAAAAACCAGCCGTATTGTTCATAACCCCAGGCATAATTTAAATAATTGTTAATTAAAATTATGTCTTCCGGCAAATAGTCGGAAGAAACCGTGGAAGGAGCTTCGGTGGTTTCCGTGGTTTCGGTTTTGTTAAATGGATTCGGACCGGAATCTGAGGATTTTCCGCAGCCGGTTATTGAAAAAATCAGTGTTGCCGATAATAAAAGACTTATTATTTTTTTCTTCATAATAATTACCTCCCCGTAGCTTTTATATAATATACGTTGCGGTTCGTTATTTTTATGGTTAGTATAACATTTTACTAATATTCTGTCACTAAATAATTAGGGGTTTATCGTACGATATTAGATTATAGGACAAAAGTTTACTTTTGTAATAGGATATGAGTTATGCTTTTTGTAATGATTTGCGTTTATTTTGTGGTTATGATATAATTAAACATCTATATGTAGGAGGATATGGATTTCGAAAGGTTAAAAACCTTAGCGCCAGTGCCTGTATATCTGCACGGTTAATAACATAAGATGTTATTGGAATACATTTTCAGGCTGACGAGGAGGAAGGTTATCGAAATTTCGGCGGATGCCTTCCCGTACATTTACCGGGTGCGATATGTAAGATTAAATATGAGGGTAACTTCAAAACAGAGGTCTTACAACCGGTGTAGATTATTAAATTAGGAAAAAATCCTAAACGGATTTTTTTGAACTCGCTCAAAGCCGCGAGGGGCTCGTATCATCAGGACTCCGTCAGACACAAGTCGTCTGACACCTCATGATGAGCTTCGCATACGCTCGGGGCAGATAAGGAGAATTAATATGTGCGGAATTATTGGATTTACAGGCGTTATTCCGGCTAAAGACGTTATAATTAACGGCTTGGAGCAGTTGGAATACAGAGGATATGACAGTGCCGGAGTTGCGCTTTTATCTGACGGAGATATAATTTTAAGAAAGAGAACAGGTAAGGTTGCTGAGTTAAAGAAACTTTGCGAGGCTGAGGATATGCCTGCTACATGCGGTATAGGACATACACGTTGGGCTACTCACGGAGGTGTAACCGATACAAATGCGCATCCACACAGATGCGGCAAGGTTGTTCTTATTCATAACGGTATTATAGAAAATTACCGTGAGCTTATAGTAGAATACGGTTTACAGGACACCATTGTTTCCGAGACTGATTCGGAGGTGGTTGCGGCACTTATCGATAAGTTTTATGAGGATGACCCTTATAAAGCTATTAAACAGGTTGTCAAGCTTTTGTCCGGTGCATTTGCACTTTGTATAATGTTTCAGGATATTCCGGGTAAAATATTTGCAATAAGAAATGTCAGCCCGATGGTTGCAACCTCGTGTGAAAAGGGTTCTGTAATAGCATCAGATCTTACTGCTCTTATAGCATTTTCAAAGGAATATTTTGTTGTACCCGAGTATCATATACTTACACTTTCAAAAGACGGAATTGACGTAACCGACTTAAAGGGTAAAGAGGTTAAGCCGAATATTCTTACGGTAAATTGGGATATTACAAGCGCTCAGAAAGGCGGATATCCGTTCTTCATGCTTAAGGAAATATATGAGCAGCCGGATGCTATCAGAAACACGGTTGTGCCTCGTATATCCGAGGGACTTCCTGATTTTTCGGAAGACGGAGTTGATGATGCCGTATTTGAAAATTGTACAAATGTTATGGTTGTTGCCTGCGGAACCGCAATGCATGCAGGTATGGTAGGAAAACAGCTTATAGAAAGAAAATTGAGAATTCCGGTAAATGTTGAGATAGCTTCGGAATTCAGATATAAAGACCCGATTATTGATGAGCATACGCTTACAATTGTATTATCCCAGTCGGGAGAAACCATTGATACACTTGAGGCTTTAAAGCTTGCAAAGTCAAAGGGCTCAAAGGTTTTATCAATTGTAAATGTTAAGGGTTCGACCATAGCCCGAGAAAGTGATTATGTGCTTTATACCCATGCAGGTCCCGAGATAGCGGTTGCCAGCACAAAGGCATATACCGTTCAGGTTTCTGCTATGTATCTTATAACCTGTAAGCTCGGTCTTGTTAAAAATATTCTTTCAAAGAAGGAAGCAAAGGAATTCATAACAAAGCTTATGAATACTCCGAATGTTATTGAAGAAACTTTGAAGAATGCAAATAATATAAAGAGAATTGCAAATCATATCAAACTTGCTCCTGATGCATTCTACATCGGAAGAGGCCTCGATTATGTAATGAGTCTTGAAGCAGCTCTTAAGCTTAAAGAGATTTCTTATGTTCATGCGGAGGCTTATGCTGCCGGTGAACTTAAGCACGGAACCATAGCACTTATTACCGAAAATGTTCCTGTCATAGCGCTTGCAACCCAGGAAGATGTTTATGCAAAGGTTATTTCCAACATAAGAGAGGTTAAGGCAAGAGGGGCATATGTTGTTTTGATCAGCATGGACGAAGAAGTTCACGATGATAAAATCTGTGACAAGCATATTCGTATACCAAAGCTTGATGCCGAATTCACCGCATTTGCAACGGCAGTAATTCTGCAACTCATAGCTTACTATACATCCGAGGCCAAGGGTCTGGATGTCGATAAGCCTCGTAACCTTGCTAAATCGGTTACTGTGGAATAAATTCCTGTTTACCGCAATAACATCGATATCATATTGATTAATATACTGAACAATGAAAGCAGGCAGTTAATCTAACGCACATAGTTTTTTAAATCAGAACGCTCGAATTTTTTATATTCGTACGAAACCGAAAAACTCGCTACGCTCAAACATTTCGGTTTCTGAACGAATATATGCAAATTCTCGTTGCTGATTTGACAAAAACTATGCGTATGTTACATTAACTGCCTGCTTTCCTGTATCAGTATTTATTAACCAATATGATACCGATAGCGAAAAACAGCACATATTGTGCCGTTTTTTCGCTAATGACTCAAAAAAAGAAAGGGCTTCCGTCAGAGGAACCCTTTCTATCAATCCTGCAAGGACAAACTGTAATTTTATTGTGCATCCTCCGGTGTTGCCTCAGGGACTGTTACATCAGTTGTGTTAATCATGGCTGCATCGATTTTCAAGAAATCTCTTTCACTTATGTAGTAGGTGTCACCGTCTACAACTATTTCAACCGTAACCGTTACAGGATCGGCATAAGTCATATTGGTTGCAGCTTCATTTAATATGTCAATCATACCGGTAGAAAACTCGGTTTCGTATTGAGCAAGTGTATAGTCGTTATATACACCGTTTGCAACACCCTCGTTGAATTTGTTGACATAAGCGGCCACATCGGCTGATGATTGCGCAAACAGATTTATAGGATAAATTGTTATGTCGACAAGATATACGCTGCCGTCTTTTCTGGCAGGAGAAACCTTGTAATTAACTTTGCCGTAGATGTTCTTTGCGAGATCTACATATTTGTCCATCATTTCGGAAGCATCCGAGATGGTTATGCCATAGTATGTAAGAATATTGTTGGCAAGGAGATTTGCATTTGCCTCATAGAGAGCATCCGCATCTTCTTTTTTTGCACCGGTGGATTTGATGTACTCGTCGGAAACACCGAGATAATTTATTGCGATAAGACTTTTTACGTATTCCTGATATTTCTTTTCGTAATTTTTGCCACATGAACATAAGGACATTATAAGTAAAAAACATAAAAAAACGGATGTTAATTTTTTAAATTTAATATTCATTGAAAAAACCTCACATAATAAGTTTAATGTTTAATAGCAATAATACATACATAATGTAAAAAACGGTCATATGACCTGTTTGCCTGCTAATTGTAACACATAAGAAAAATAAATGCGATAGAAAAAATATAAATAGTTTCAAAAAATATACATTAGTAATAAAAAATGAGTGCATATTGTCAATTCCTGTGGTATAATAACGAATGCAAGCGAAAATCAAGCGACGGCGAAGCCGGCATTTGAATTTTCGCGATGAGTTATCGAGCAAGCCATCTGCGAAGCAGATGAGCAAGTAGCGAAGCTACGGGCTTGCGAGATAATAAAAAGGCAAAGCAAAGCGACGGCGAAGCAAACAGCCGCGAAGCAGATGAGCAAGTAGCGAAGCTACGGGCTTGCGAGATAGGACGTAATACCAAAAAAGACATATGCGTCAAATTTGTATATAAAGGCGAAAGGGGAATAATTAAGATGGAGTTGCAGATAAAAACAACATCATTTGGTGGTTATGATAAGAAGGCTACAGAGCTTTATATTGAGGACTTAAATAAGGAACATGAGAAAGAAGTCGAGGAATTAAAAGCAAATATATTAAAACTTAGTGAATCGGTTAAGAATCTCCACACAATGAGAGAGGTAAATCTTAATGAATCCAGCAGCACCATAGATAATCTTAAAAAGGTTAATGACGAGCTTCAGGTTGAGCTTACTCAGATGAGAGATCAGTTAGAGAGCTACAAGACAAGAGAAGAAGAGTCGGCTATGAGATATGAGTCTATTTCAAGAACTCTTTTACAGGCAAGAGAAAGTGCTGATTCTCTTATGGCCCAGACACAGAAGGAGTGTAAGGAATTAACAGAGGAGACCAATGCAGAATGTCAAAGACTTGCAGACGAGACCAATGCTGAATGCGAAAGATTGAGAAGCGAGACTCAAAGTGCATGCGACAGGCTTAATTCAGAGACTCAAAGTGCATGCCAGGAGTTGAGAGAAACTACTTATGCCGATTGTGAGGAATTAAAGCGTACGACTAAGGAAGAAACTGATTCGTTAAGGGAAGAAACCGAATATAATTGTCGTGTTCTTACAGAGCAGACAAATGCAGAATGCGAGGAATTACGTAATCAGGCAAGAGTTGATGCATATAATACAAGAATGTCTGTGAGAAGAGAATGCGAAAGTGTTAGTGAATATATGTCCACTCTTCTTAAATCTGTTGATAATGTTGTGGAAGCATGTAAAGAAACAAAGGCAGTTGCAGATCAGGCATTTCCTGATTTGGAAAAATAATTTGCAAATAGGATGACTTATCATGTGGCTGTTGCATGAAGATGCAGCAGCCATTTTATAACAAAGGAAAACTTATGAGGGAGGAGACCGTATGATTTTTGAAAACAAATATCTTTTGAAGGCATTGAGTAAATCGGGTTACGTGGTAATTATAAAAGAATATAATCTTGAAGAAGAAAAAGCAACCTTAAAATATATTTCACCTAATGCAAGCATAATCGGAATGAATGCCGATATGATAACCAAAGGTCTCAAGCTCACGGAAGATTATATTTATCCTGAGGACAGAGAAAAGGTTAAGGCCTTGATGATGGATGCCATAGATTGTAAAGCGAAAGACTATTACCAAAGGTACAGAATAGTTGGCGATGACGGAGAAATTTATAACATCGGAAACGAAATGAGTATTTCCACGGAAAAAGACGGAAATGTAGTTTTGGAATATTATATTTCACGGGTGGATGAAACAAATGAAAGTAAAAAGAAATTCGAAACTCCGCCTAAAAAGCAAAAGAAGATTGAAAATGTTGAAGAAGGCTTTGAGCTTCTAAAGAAGGATGAGGTTATGGAAAATGCCATGAAGGCTTTTTCGAATATAACCGGGCTTTATTCTGCTTATGTGGACATAGACGGAAAAATGATTTTTAATCCGACAGGTCCCGGAGCTCATCTTGGAGTTTTTTATGATGCATTTGAAAATCCGGAATACCATACAAATTTCGAAGAGATGAAAAAAGAAATTTTGGAGGCAAATGAACCGATTACTTATTCATCAAAGATAGCAAGCGGCGGAAATCTTATGGCTGCACCGATAAGAATGAGCGGTATGGTGACGGGTATTTGGATTGTTGCGGCATTTTCCATTGAAGAAAATGTAAAATTTAAGCAGCATTATTCCGATTTTTGCGACATTTCGCAGTTTATGTCGGATTATGTAAATAAAAAAATATCAGCTGAAATAGAGATAGCAAAAACAAAAGGAGTCGGAGCAAAGCTTCGTAATGAGCTTGCCGGGCAAAATATTATATCCAATGCGTTGTCAAAGATTAACAGCAGCTTATACGATTCTGTAAATTCGGTTATAGAGGAAACGCTGGAGGATGTATGTACGCATCTTAATCTTGCGATTTCGTTTGTATATACACGTTCAAAGCATAATTCCAAGGAATATAAGATACGTAATTTCTTTGATATTATGGGAAGACAGCCGGATTCGGACTTGCTGGAAACACTTGCCGGCAATATGTATATAGTTGAACAAAACATAAAAAACGGCGGCGGAATACATTTGGTTGATAATGCGAATTATACGAGGGAATCAAAGTTAAGTATAATGCGTTACAATATGAAAGCCGTTATTGCATATCCGATTTATTTAAAGGGTAAACTTAACGGAGTGATTTTCTTTTGTGAGGACAGAAATGAAAGAGTCTTTTCTAAGGAGGAACTCAGATTTCTTAAGAGTATTACGCTTGTAGTGCAAAATATGATAGAAAATGCCGTGGGTGACGATAATATAAGAAATGTGAATAAACATCTGATAGAGACATACAATAACTTTGATGTGGGTGTATTTGTGAGAGATGCATATTCGGGTGAGGTTTTGTTTGCCAATAAAAAAATGAATGAGCTTATGGGATATGATTTTTACGGAACCGACAGCAGAGTTATAATAAGTGATCTTCATGACAGATTTGATAATATAGAAACCATGAGAAAACCGTTTATGACCAATGAAAAGGTTGTAAAATGGAGAAGTTATATTGAGAAGCTCGACAGCATAGTAGATATAACGGAAATAAAGATGGAATGGCTGGACGGAGAGCCGGCATCATTAATTATTTTGAGAAAAGCTAATGAAATCTAAAAATATGACGATATATATGATAGCTGGAAAGGAGTAAACGATGGCAAGTTCGGATATAGGGATAGATTTGGGAACAGCCAGCGTACTTGTCTATGTAAAAGGCAAAGGTGTGGTTTTAAGAGAACCTTCGGTTGTTGCATATGACAGAGATGCAGATAGAATAAAAGCTATTGGCGAGGAGGCCAGGCTGATGTTGGGAAGGACCCCGGGCAACATAGTGGCAGTGCGTCCACTCAGGCATGGGGTTATTTCTGATTCTACGATTACCGAAAAAATGCTTAAATATTTCATTCAAAAAGCGGTAGGAAAGAGCTTTTTCGGAAGAAGACCGAGAATAAGTGTATGTGTACCTTCGGGAGTTACCGAGGTAGAAAAGAAAGCAGTTGAATATGCCACATATCAGGCTGGCGCAAGAGATGTTTATATTATAGAAGAACCGGTTGCTGCGGCAATAGGCGCAGGAATAGACATTTCGAGACCTTGCGGAAATATGATAGTTGATATAGGAGGAGGAACCTCCGATATTGCGGTTATTTCACTTGAGGGAACGGTTGTCGGAACCTCGATTAAGGTTGCCGGAGACGATTTTGATGAAGCAATCGTAAGGTTTATGAGAAAAAGACATAACCTTCTTATAGGTGAAAGAACTGCGGAAGATATAAAAATTAATATAGGAACCTGTTATAAGAGACCTGAGAACATAACCATGGAGATACGAGGAAGAAACCTTGTTACGGGCTTGCCGAAGACGGTAACTGTTTCATCGGATGAAACGGAGGAAGCCTTAAGGGAAGTAACCGCACAGATTGTGGATGCGGTACATTCAGTTCTTGAAAAAACACCTCCGGAGCTTGCGGCGGATATAGCTGACAGAGGTATCGTTCTTACCGGAGGCGGAGCACTCTTACACGGTCTCGAGGAGCTTATAGAAGAAAATACGGGTATTACAACCATGACGGCGGAGGAACCGCTCACTGCCGTTGCGATAGGAACCGGAAAATATATTGAATTTTTAAGCGAGAAGAAATAGGAGTGATATTATGGTAAGAGGCCTTTATACGGCATGGACCGGACTCAGAAATGAAGAAAAGCGTATGGATGTTGTTACTAACAACATGGCAAATGCCGATACAACCGGATTTAAGAAAATAGATGCCACATCACAGTCCTTTGCAAGGCAGCTTGCTGTTAAGATAGACGATAATACCGAAGGACCGAATATTAAACGAGGCATCGGCGGAGTGGCACTCGGAACAAAGATCGGTGAAACATTTTATGATATGTCTCAGGGAGGCTTTCGTGAAACCGGAGATGTATATAACGTAGCCATAGGCGGAAACGGCTTTTTTACCATAAGAATGACAGATAAAGAAGGAAATGCACATATAAGATATACTCGTGACGGAGACTTTACCGTAACCAAGGAAGGATTTCTTCAGACAAAGGACGGTGATTCCGTACTTGATGAAAACGGCAATCCGATTCAGATACCAAATGCCAACTTTGTTGACGTAGCCATAGGTCAGAACGGAGATATATATGCCGATAATAATTATGTGGCGACCATAGGACTTACGGATTTTGAAAGTTATGACTTTTTATCGAGCTATGGTGAAAATATGTACGAGGCGGTTGAGGGCGCAACCCAAAGACCGGCAGATGCAACACTCACACAGGGATATCTGGAAATGTCCAATGTAAATATGGTAACTGAAATGGTAGATATGATAGCCATTACAAGAGCCTATGAAACCAATCAGAAGATGGTTCAAACGATAGATGATATACTTGAAAAGACCGTAACAATCGGTCAGGTATGATAAGGATAGGAGGTAGAAGATTATGATGCGTTCACTCTGGACTGCTGCTTCGGGAATGAGAGCACAGCAGACAAATGTAGATACAATAGCTAATAACGTGGCAAATGTTAACACATCGGGATATAAGACACAACAGGCAAGCTTTAAATCACTTTTATATCAAAATCTCCAGTCCAAATCGACAAACAATGCAGGTGATTTGAAGCCTGTAGCGGCAGAAGTGGGACTTGGTTCAAGAACAGCAGCTATTACGAGCATGTTTACACAGGGCGAGCTCCTTGCAACAGAGGATCCGTTTGCTGTAGCTATTGAAGGAGAAGGTTTCTTTCAGGTAAGAACCTTAAACGGTGAGCTTCAATATACAAGAGACGGAAATTTTATAGTTTCCCCTATGGCCAACGGTAATCTCTTATGTACCTCGGACGGTTTTCCGGTTTTGGATTCAAACGGCCAGAACATTGTTCTTCCGAAAAATCGTGTAGCAACCGATGTTCAGATAGATGACACCGGAAAAATCGGATTTGCGGGAGACGATGGAAACTTTCAGGCACTTGTGAATAATGGACGTGAAGTCAGATTCGGATTATACCAGTTCAATAATCCGGCAGGATTACATAAAGAAGGAAATAATAATTTTTCAGTAACACTTGCCTCGGGTGAAGCGGTTGCGGAGATGGGAAATGCAACACTTACACCGAGTAAAACACATCAGTTCTACAGAGAAGGATCAAATGTAGATGTGGCAAATGAGATGGTAAATCTTATAGTTGCTCAAAGAGCGTATGAAATGAATTCAAAAGCAATTCAGGCAACTGACGAAATGATGCAGCAGGCCAACAATCTCAGATAATCGATAAAGTGACACTTGACGGTTGGTTCGGATAATTTAAATATCCGAAATATGGGATAGCCGGGAGGAATGGTTATGGATATTATAGGAACAACAGATTATTCATCTATAATTAAATCAACGCAATCAACAGACGTTGAGAAAAATCTTAAGTCCAGAGATAAAAAGACTCAAACCGATGAGGAAATGCTGGAAGCCTGTAAACAATTCGAGCAATATATGATTGAACAGGTTTATAAGTCCATGGAAAATACCATTATGAGAGACGATGACGAAAAGGGCGATTACGAGAAAATGTTTGGTGATATGCGTGTTCAGCAATACGCAAAATCGGTATCGGACCAGGGCGGTATCGGACTTGCCAAACAGCTTTATGAATCAATGAAAAGAAATACACCACAAGAGATAGATTTATGACGCGCGAAGGTATAATAGAGAAAATTATTTTTAAAAATGATGAAAATGGATACGCCGTTTTTTCCGTTGAAGGAGAAGACGGCGATGAAATATTTGTAGGCACTCTTTTTGGAATAGGAGAGGGCCTGTATATTATTGCAGAGGGAGAATATGTCAACCATCCGCAATATGATATTCAATTTAAATTTTCGAGCTGCGAGATCCGTATGCCTGAAAATCTGCTTGGAATCGAAAGATATCTTGCATCTGGAATCGTTAAAGGAATAGGCGAGGTCCTCGCCAAAAGAATTGTCAAAAAATTCAAACAGGATACCCTGAGAATAATCGAAGAAGAGCCGGAAAGACTGGCAGAAATAAGCGGAATATCCGAAAGAAAAGCGATGGGGATAGCAGCCTCATATGCCGAAAAAAAGGAATTCAGGCAGGTTATTATATTTCTTTCCGAATATGGAATTTCCGTTAATACAGCCATAAAAATATATAACGAGTACGGCGACAGAATATATGAAATAATTCAAAATAATCCTTATAAAATAGCCGAGGATATAGCAGGTATCGGTTTTCGAACCGCCGACGGTATTGCAAGAAGGATGGGTATCGAAAAAAATTCCGAATTCAGACTGCGTTCCGCGATTATTTATGTACTGAATTCGGCGGTTATGGACGGACATATGTTTCTTCCTAAAGAAGAATTGATAAAAAGGACCATTTTGCTTACAAAAGAAACAGACGGTATAAATTATGATGAGGATTTTTCCTACGGATACGCCGAATATGAGAGCGAAAGCAGTATTTCTTCAGTTTTTGAAGAGACTACCGAGCTCATAGAGGATCAGCTTGCACAGCTTACCATAGAGGGAAGACTTATCATTAAAAATGTTGAAGGAATCGATGCCGTGTATGTTGCCTCAAATTATTACATAGAGCTTAACACGGCAAAAATGCTTCTGGATTTACAATTAAGATATGAGATGCCGGAGCATGAGCTTGCGGCTGCGATTTTAGATGTTGAAAAAGACATGACGGTTAAGCTTGATGATACGCAAAGAGAAGCGGTCAAGTCAGCCATAACTGCGGGTGTTGCCGTTATTACCGGAGGTCCGGGAACCGGAAAAACCACCATAATTGATGCCATTATAAGATATTTTCTGAAAAAAGGCATGGATATAAGGCTTTGCGCACCGACAGGTCGTGCGGCAAAAAGAATGACCGAATCTACAGGACAGCCTGCGGAAACGATACACAGACTTCTTGAGTTTTCGGGGGTTCCGGAAGAGGGTGAAAGGGACCACAGATCCCTTAAGTTCGGAAGAAATGCGGATAATCCTCTTGAGTGTGATGCCATTATTGTTGACGAGATGTCGATGGTGGACAGCTTTATCTTCTATTCGCTTTTACAGGCTGTTATGAACGGAACAAGACTTATTATGGTCGGAGATATAAACCAGCTGCCGTCCGTCGGTCCGGGAAATGTCTTGAAGGATATAATAAATTCGGATTGTTTTCCTGTCACAAGTCTTACCAAAATTTTCAGACAGGAAAGCGGAAGTGACATAGTATATAATGCGCACAGGATTAATCAGGGAGAACATCTGGATATAACCAATAAAAACAAGGATTTCTTCTTTATTCCGAGGATGGGTGCACAGGCCATAACAAATGAGGTAAGGGAGCTTATTGTGAAAAATCTCCCGCCGTATCTTGGGATAAATCCCAGAGACATCCAGGTATTAACACCTATGAAAAAAAATGAAGTCGGTGTTGAAAAACTAAATGTCAAGCTTCAGGAATTTATAAATCCATATTCGCAAAAAAAAGCGGAAATAGAGAAAAATGACGTGATTTTCAGAACCGGCGATAAGGTCATGCAGATAAAAAATAATTATAAGCTTGAATGGAAGGTATACGGAGAAAGAGGTTTCTGCATCGAAGAGGGTGTGGGAGTATTCAACGGAGATATGGGTATAATCAGTGATATAAGCCATTTCGACGAAGAACTTACAGTGCTTTTTGATGACGGAAGAACGGTTGTTTATCCGTTTAACGGTCTTTCAGAGTTGGAGCATGCATTTGCCGTAACCATACATAAATCGCAGGGAAGTGAATATCCGGTGGTTATAATACCGCTTCTTAGCGGGCCGCCGAAGCTTTTAAATAGAAATCTTATTTATACGGCGATTACAAGGGCCAAGCGCATGGTGGTAATTGTCGGAAATATAAATCTTGTGAATCAAATGATTGATAACAAAGAAGAACAAAAAAGATATACGACTCTTTCAAAGAGACTTCAGGAGATAATGAACGGTATATGAAAAAAGGAAATATAAAAAAGGCTGTAAAAAGAATAATTGTCGGGCTTAAGATGCTTTTTTATCCTCCGGTTTGTCCTCTTTGCGAGGAAACACTTGCGGAAGGAAAAACAAGGTTTTGCGAAAATTGTAAGCCTTTGATTTCATATCCGGAGGAACCATTGTGCCTTAAATGCGGTAAAGAAACGGAAGACGCCGAGGCGGAATACTGCAGTGATTGCAGGGAAAGACCAAAAAGCTATATTAAAGGTTTTCCTGCGATGATATATAAGGAGCCCTTGCGAAGAAGTATAGTAAAATTCAAATATCAAAATAAATCATCTTATGCCGATTGCTTCGCGGGTGAAATCGTAAGAAGACACGGCAGAGAGATTATGGATATTTCGCCTGATGTGCTTGTGCCTGTTCCCGTGCACAAAAAGAAACTTGATAAAAGAGGCTATAATCAGGCAGAGGTGCTTGCAAAAAGCCTCGGGAAATATCTTGATATACCGGTTGATCCCGGGGTACTTAAGAGGACGGAAAATACAATACCGCAAAAACTTTTATCTGATGAAGAAAGGCAAAAAAATTTAGAAAAAGCTTTTATATCGGATAAAAAACAAGTACAATATAAGAGTGTAATGCTGGTTGATGATATATATACCACAGGAGCAACCGTGGAAAGCTGTACAAGGGCTTTAAAAGCCGTTGGGGTCAGAGATGTTTATTATACCGGTATATGCATAGGAAGAGACAAATAAAATACGGCGAAAACACCATAAAATAATAAAAAGGAGATTGATACCATGGAAGTGATGAATTGTTCAAGATGTAAAAGACTTTTTAATTGGGTAACAGGAGAAAAAATATGTGCAAACTGCAAGAAAGAGCTTGAAGAAAAGTTTCAGGAAGTAAAGCAGTTTATTAAGGATAATCCGGGGAATAATATAAATCAGGTTTCCGAAGCGTGTGACGTTCCTGTTAAGCAGATAAAGAAGTGGGTAAGAGAAGAAAGACTTACATTTACGGACGACTCTCTTGTCGGACTTACATGTGAAAGATGCGGAGCAATGATACATAGCGGAAAGTTCTGTGCGAAGTGTGCAGGAAGCCTTGAAAACTCCCTTAACGGTCTTTATCGTGCGGCTCACGAGGCGCCTAAGAAGACCGGCGCAGGAAAGATGCGTTTCCTTGAATAATGCATAAAAATACAAAATTTCGTTATCAGAGGTTATATTATGAAAAATACTTCCGATAAAATAGTTGAAAGATTTTTTAAGGAGGGATTGTTATGCGTATAGGTACTCTTAATAGTATTAATCAGATTTATAACGCTAACGGGCTTAGTAAATCCAAATATACTAACAGTACCGGAAATGCAAACTTCAAGGATGAAGTTTTGTTTTCAAGCTTAGGCAAGGATATACAGGTAGCCAAGAATGCTCTTATTTCCACACCTGATGTAAGAGAAAACTTGGTTTCCGATATCAAGTCAAGGATGGATGCCGGCACGTATGAAGTAAGCAATGAGGATTTTGCGGCTAAGCTTGTAAGTGCGTTTGCAAGTAAAGCAATTTAAGGGAAAAAGCGAGGGGCAGAAAAGGAGTTTCATATGGCAAGTTTAATTGAGAATTTAATAGAAGAGCTTAATCAGGAATATGCTATTTATGAAGAACTCCTTGTTGTTTCAAGGGAAAAGACTTCGGCAATCGTGTCCAATAATCTGGACAGATTGAGGGAGACAACCGATAAAGAGCAGCTCTATGTGGACGTTCTTACCGGACTGGAAAACAAAAGAAGAAGCACAATGGGTGAAATAGCTACGGTTATAAATAAGAGCAAGAAGGAAATTAAGATAACGGATATTATAAGCTTTTTGGAAGGGCAGACGGATTTTCAGAAGCCGCTTATGATAATAAATGAAAAGCTTGCCAAGATAGCCAAACAGCTTTATGAGGTTAATGGACATAATCAGAATCTTATTCAGGAATCCCTGTCTATGATAGAGTATAATATTAACCTTATTCAAAATTTCAGCAGAGCGCCGGAAACAGCAGAGTATTCCAAGGATATGTTTAAAAAAGGAAGTTATTCCGGTACACCTGCTATGGAGCAAACGGGAAAGTTTGATACATCACAATAGTGATTGATTTTACAATAACTAATGAAAGGAAGTCGAGCATATGGGCGGAACTATGGGCAGACTGTCTATCGGTACCACGGCACTGCAGACAAGTCAATATGCACTTAATGCAACAGCACACAACTTAACAAATACTCAGACAGAAGGCTATAGCAGACAGCAGGTTATGCTCACTGACAGAACCTACAATAAGATAGGTGCTGACTACAGAGTTCAGAAGGCGGGACTCGGCGTTATAACCGCAGAGGTAAAACAGGTAAGAGATAGCTTTGCGGATGCGGCCTACAGAACCGAAACAGGACGAATGAATTTTTATAAGGCCGAATACGAAACCGTATCCGAGCTGGAAAACTATTTCGGTAAGATGGATGTTGTGAATCAAAATGACAGTAACGATTTCAACACCGTTCTTAATGATTTGTGGTCATCGCTTCAGGAACTTCAAAAGGAATCAAACAGTATTGTTACAAGAAGCTCCTTTGTAGCGACAGCACAGCATTTCCTTGACAGATCAAAGGAAATAAGAACAAGTCTTATTGAATTTCAGAGAAATTTAAATGTAGAAATAAAGGACCAGATAAACAGAATTAATGAACTTGCAAAGACAATAAGAGGTCTTAATGAAAGCATATTAAGTGCGGAAGCAGCCGGGCTTGAAAATGCAAACGATTTTAGAGATGAAAGAAACCTCGCGGTAGATGAATTGTGCGGTATCGTGGATACGGAGATTGTCAATAACGTTGACGGTACCATAGAGGTTTATATAGAGGGAAGATGTCTTGTTACAAGAGGTAAAACCTATGACCTTGAGGCGGTTAAGGTAACCGAAAATAAATTTTATCAAAATAATTATGATTTTACCTCCGACGCAACAGACTTTCTTATGCCTGTCTGGGCAGATGATAACAAAGACGGAACAACAAACAATGCGTTGTTCCATATTGAAAGAGTTCCGAGTGCAAACAATAATACCGATATAGGTTCGCTAAAGGGACTTTTGATGTCAAGAGGATATTTTGTAAGTAAATATACGGATGTACCGCAAAGACCGGATAAGCCTCTTGAGGAAAACTACACAGATCCTTTGGAATATCAGGCGGATATGGCACAGTACGAGTCGGATCATCAGCAGTACCTTGTGGATTTGAATTATTTCAACACTTACATTGAACCATATACCGTAACCAATCTTATGGCACAGTTTGACGTACTTATAAATGCCATGGCAACCGGTATGAATGATATACTTTGTCCTAACAAGGAAGTTACCCTTGCGGACGGAACAAAATTAAAGGTTCTTGATGAAGAAGCGGCCGGCATCGGTATGGGTATGAACAATGAATATGCCGGAACCGAATTATTTGTAAGAATAAATCAGCCAAGATATACCGAGCAGGTGTTAACGCTTGATGACGGTACGACAGGAACCTATAAAGTATATAATGAAGAGGATCCGGACAGTTTCTATTCACTTTATACAGTAGGAAATATGGAAGTAAATATGGAGCTTGCACAGAATCCTTCATTGCTTCCTCTTTCGAGGACTTCAGGAGAAGAGGCACAGGATGTGGCTGATAGCCTTTTGCATCTTTGGGATAAGAAGTTTGCAACGGTCAGCCCGAACTCACTTGTTGAGTGTAACTTTAAAGATTATTTCGCCGGTGCGATAGATGAGCTTTCGGACAGAGGTTATACTTATAACGCAATGGCGGAAACACAGCAGCAAACGGTAAATGACCTTGATAATTTAAGGCAGCAGGTAGTAGGCGTATCATCGGATGAGGAATTGTCAAATCTTATAAAATTCCAGCATGCCTACAATGCAGCGTCAAGATATATAACAACTGTAGCAGAGATGATAGAACATTTGATTAATACGCTCGGAGCATAAATTTTAAAATAACGTGTGTGTTAATACGGTAAGGAGTGATTTAGATGCCATCAACATTTTTGGGACTTAATACAGGCCTGTCGGGACTTAACTATTTCCAGACAGCCCTTAATACAACTTCACATAACGTATCCAATGCAAATACCAAAGGCTATTCCAGGCAGCAGGTATCGGCATCGGCATCTAAGGCTCTCAGAATGTCGCAATCATACGGTATGATGGGTACCGGTGTAACAGCTCATTCGGTTGAAAGATTAAGAAATAATTATTATGACAGCAAGTATTGGAATACAACTTCCAAGAGTGCTCAATATGAAATACAAAGAGATGACTTAAGTCAGCTTGAAACATATATGAATGAAATGACCGGAAATGCGGGATATTCCGAATGGCTTAACAGATTTTCGGATTCACTTCAGGATTTATCGGATAATCCTTCGGATTATACGGCAAGAATCGGATTTACAAATACGGTTGACTCATTTACGGATATGATAAATGAGCTTGCGACAAATTTCCAGAATTCACAAAAATCAATAAATGATGAGATAGAGCTTGGCGTAAGCGAGATCAATTCGCTTGCCAAACAGATATATGAGCTTTCGCAGCAGATAATCACGATAGAATTAAGAGGCGGAAGCGCCAACGATTTACGTGACCAAAGAGGCGTATGTATAGATACGCTTGCTGAATATGTTGATGTGGACGTTGAGGAACGTTCGATAATGTTCGGAACGGGCCTTGATGCTGTTGAATCCGATGCATCAGCCATGAGCATCAGAATAAACGGAAACATATTGGTTGATGAGATGGGATACCATGAACTTATGGTTGTTCCACGTGAAGAAAGAGTTAATCAGAGTGACGTAGAAGGTCTTGTTGATATAGCCTGGAAAAATGCAGACAGCACTCCGGGTGAAAAATTTCAGATTACAAGAACGACAGGTAAGCTTAACGGACTTATAAACATCAGAGACGGTAACAACGGAGAGATTTTCAAGGGTAGTATTACTTCAAAGACAGATTCTCCGGCAAGCGTTACGGTCGAACTTCCAAAGGCAATTAATGTATATAATTTAACTGTTCCGGCACAGGGAACCATAACCCTTAACGGAAAGGAATATATGTACGACGGATGGACCGCCGAATATGATGAAAACGATAATCTTAATAATTTCACATTCCAGAATATGACTATGAAGGATGGAAGCGGAGCCGAGGTTGCCGCAGTTGTACCTGATACGGTTGTGGGAACGGTGGCACAGCTTGGCGAATATAATTCAACGAAAGGAATACCGTATTATCAGGCAAGATTAAACGAGATGGTAAGAACCTTTTCGGAATATATGAATAAACTTACTACATCCGGTGTTGATGCGGACGGAGTTGACGGACTTGATATGTTCACGGCAGTTGATCCTTACGGAAATGATTATATTTTGAAAGATACAATGCTCGGAACCGGCACGGTGAGCTCGACGGATTCAAGCTATTATAAATTAACAGCCCTCAATTGGGAACTTAATTCCGCATGGCAGGAATCACCGGCAAAGGTTGTTGTATCATATAAGGAAGATATAGAGCAGGGAAATATAGAACAAAGGCCTATAGTTGATGCAATTACTTACGGACTTACGGATGTAAAAATGTTCCAGCAGGGTTCCGTGTCGCAATATATGCAGGCGGTAACTACAAACCTTGCGGTTGATATATCAAAGATGACAGCATTTTCCAATAATCAGGACGATATAAAATACATTATAAGCAACCAGAGACTTTCCATTTCGGGCGTTGATTCAAATGAAGAAGCATCTGAACTGGTAAAATTTGAAAATCTGTATAATCTTGCTTCCAAGGTTATATCGGTTTTAAATGAGGTATATGATAAGCTTATCAACGATACGGGCAGATAACATGAAGATTCGGATTGGCAGTGATTTGGCCATATGATGATAGAATGAAAGCGGACCGTGATATGCACAGATAGCGGGAGGTAAGAATATGGGAATGAGAATAACCAACCAGATGATTTCAAATAATTCGGTCAGAAATCTTCAAAGAAGTATGACTGAGGTAGACAGAAGAACCAAGCAGATGACTTCCGGAAAGAAGATATCACAGGCATCTGAGGATCCTGTAGTTGCTGTCAGAGCTCTTAAGTTAAGAACTACCGTAAGCCAGCTTGAACAATATAAAGACAAAAATATACCTGATGCCAATTCGTGGTACGAGATTTCAAATACTTCGCTTGATAATATCGTAAAACGTATTAAGGATATAAACGAATATTGCGTACAGGGCTCGACCGATTCGTTCGGTACGACGGACAGAAGTGCAATCATAGATGCGTTAAAAGAGCTTCAGGATATGATATATGAGGAAGGAAATTCCACATATGCGGGAAGATATATATTTTCCGGATATAAGACTGACAGACCGCTTACATTTACAAAGACGGATGATGTTACAAAATATTCATATGACATAACCCAGCATATAAACGGCAAAGAGCTTGATACGAAGAAGGTTGTTGTAAATGAGGTTAAAGCTGAAGATGTTGATGATTATTTGTCCGGATCCAAAACCTACGAGCAGCCGGATCCGCAGCAGGTATACAGACTTAATCTTGCATATGAAGGCATAGAAGAAAACAATAAAGCGGGTGATGCTGTTTTATCCATTACGGCGAAGGATGCGGCAGGAAATGATATAGACCTTACGGGATATACCATAAATATTAAACCGACCGATCAGTCCGATACATATTACGATGTTAATCCCGGGGAGATAAATGTAATTAAAGAAACCGGAGAAATAATCTTCGGTGAGGATGTATATAATGTCCTTAAGGTGGCTGAAGATATAGAAGTCAAGTATGCCAAGACTAAATTCGACGTGGATGATTTAAGACCTGAACATTATTTTGACTGTACCCAGTATACCGATCAGCCGGACGGAACCGTCAAGACGGTCGATTATACACAGCCTGAAGGTGGACAGGGTATATATTATGAGGTTAACTTTAATCAGAGCATTAAGGTCAACCTTGAAGGAAAAGACCTTATCTCTTCCAAAATCGGAAACAGAATCAACGATCTTATATATACGCTTCAGGATTTAAAAGATGCTGAGGATTCTCAGGCAAAACTTAAGAAGATGCTTGAAGATACTCAATATTCTTCCGATGATGCGGCAGTTGAACAGATCAATAAAATGATTAAAGAGATTGATATAGAGATAGCTGTAAAAAAAGAAAACTTACAAAAAACCTTCTCCGGAAATATTACTAATTTTCAGGACTATCTTGCCGAAATATCGGCAGTTCAGTCCGATATAGGAAGCCGTATGACAAAGCTTTCCATGGTAAAGACAAGAGTTGAAGAACAGTATGCTTCGTTTAAAGAACTTAAATCTCAAAATGAAGATATGGAAACAGAAGAAATAGTTACCGATTTCAATGAAGCAAACCTTGTATATGAGTCGGCACTTGCCGCAACGAGCAATGTAATGGATAAGACTTTGCTTGATTATCTGTAGGATTAGTTGTATTATATAAGTATGTAATAATAACATGCGAGGAGGATAATGGGATGGTAGCAGAAACTAAATTTTTTGGAACTGTTGATATTGAGGATGATAAGATTATCGAGTTCCCTATGGGAATCATAGGCTTTGAAAACTTCAAGAAATTTGCTTTAATATATGATAAGGATCAGGAGGAGAGATCTCCTATTAGTTGGCTTCAATCTATGGATGAACCGCTTTTGGCTCTTCCGGTTGTGAGTCCGCTTGATATACTCGGAGAGTATAATCCGATTATCGAGGACGAACTTACAAAGATAATAGGAAACCCGGCAGATGCTGATTTGCTTATTCTTGTAAGTATGACTATACCTTCGGATATTACTAAGGTGACTGCAAACCTTAAAGCACCGTTTATAATAAATGCCAAGGACGGAAAGGCTATGCAGGTTATAGTTGAAAATCAGGATTACGATATAAGATTCAATGTATATGATTTTGTAGAAAAGCTTAAGAAAAAGGAAGGTGAGTAGTATGCTGGCACTTTCAAGAAAACAGGGCGAATCCATCATGATAGGTAACGACATCGAAATCAGCATACTCGAGATAAAGGGTGAGCAGATTAAGATAGGAATTTCCGCACCAAAGAGCATACCTGTATACAGAAAAGAAATCTATGTACAGATACAGGAAGCTAATAAGGAAACAGTTAACTCACTTGATGTTGAAAGCCTTAAAAAATTATTGTAAAAATTTTTATAAGCTAAAAACGAATGCGATAAAAAATATAGACAATTTTGCAATAAAAGTGTAAACTTTTATATATATCTTGACGATATAAGATGTAGCAGTATTGACGATTAGCCTGAGATTATGGATATTCTCGGGCTTAGGTTCTCTACGGAAATATTAAAAATACCGTAGAAAAACACATGGAGGTGGAAGAAATGGCAATTGAAGGAATCAGAAGTGCGGTGGGAAGCGGTTATACACCAAGAACCAGCCAGCCAAGTGCGGATATAACTGTATCGACATCCGGCGGTAGCCAGGTTAAGGTGGAAAATGCTATACCGCAGGCTGAAGAAAAGGGTATGGGATATAGTTCGAATTCTGAGCAGGAAAAGAAAAGGCAGGATGAGGCTGCTGTTCAAACTGACGGAAAAGAAATTCCTACCGAAAAAATTAAATCGGCAGTTGACAGTCTTAACAAGAAGATTGCTATGAGACATACAAACTGCAGCTTTAAGTATCATGATGATACAAACCGTATATCAATTACGGTAAGGGATAGCGATACTGATGAGATTATACGTGAGATTCCGCCTGAAAAAGCTCTGGATATGCTTGCAAAGGCATGGGAACTTGCGGGTCTTATGGTTGACGAGAAGAGGTAATTTTGTATTAAGAAAGGAGTGATTACATGGCTAGAGTAAGAATGACCGGTCTTGCATCAGGACTTGACACTGAAAGCATGGTTAAAGAGCTGGTAAATGCAAGTTCGACAAAAGTCAATCAGGCAATAAAAGACAAACAAAAAGCCGAATGGAAAAAAGAAGCCTGGCAGGATCTTAATACAAAATTATATAATTTTTATAAGAATGATTTGAACACTTTCAGGATGCCAAGTACCTATAGCAAGAAAAAGACTACACTTAGTGATGAAAGTAAAGTTTCTGTGACAGCCGGTTCGGGCACCACCAATGGTACTCATACGGTATCCGTTAAGCAGATAGCTTCATCAGCATACCTTACTGGTGCCAATATCAAGAGTGGAGATAAGACATATACGGCTACTAATGATGCTACTGTATCTACCGATTTTGCGGATATGAAGGATGCAAACGGTAACAGTCTTGGCCTTGAGGGACAGACCATCAGATTTACTGCAGATCAGGAGGGACTTCCTACATTAGAGTTTACTCTTGGCGGAACAGGTGAAAACAGCGTTGCTAATATAAGTGAACTCAATGCAAAGCTTGCAGCAGATGATAATTTTAAAGGGCTTCAGGCGAGCATTCAGGATGGAAAGATTACCTTTACCAATTCATCACTTACCAAGGCTGAGGACGGAGCTGAATCAGGTAAATCATATATAATTGAGGCGGATGCACTTGGTTCAAACGGTATAGTTGATTACAAGGCTGATGAGGAGACGGGAAAGGTTTCTTCGCTTAGTGGTATAGGAGCAAAGGTCCAGAGCGAATTTGGGGCAGCGGATATCAATAAGAGTACGAAGTTGTCTGACTTAGGCATAGCTGTCGGTACATCATTTAAGATTAACGATAAAGAGTTTGTTGTTGATGAAAAGACAACAATAGCAAGCTTTGCAGAGGAAATATCAAAACTTGGTGTAAATGCGAGCTTCGATGCAAATCAGGGAAGATTTTATATCAATTCAAAAGAAGCGGGTGAAGCTAATAATTTTTCACTTACTTCATCTGATGCCAATGCTCTTGAGATACTTGGGCTTGGCAGCAAGGCAACCAAGGTGGATGCTAAGGATGCCATAATCGATTATAACGGTGTTGAGTACAGAGGTTCTTCGAATCAGTTTAATATCAACGGAATGAGTATTACAGCCAAGGCTGTTACCGGTAACTATAATAAGGAAACCGGAGAGTTTACAGGTGATTCTCCTATAAGTATAACAGTTGGCAATGATACAGATGGAATTTATAACAGCATAAAGAACTTCGTTAAGAAATACAATGAGCTTGTTGATGAGATGACTAAGCTTTATAATTCCGAAAAGACGGATTATGAACCGCTTACCGATGAGGAAAAGGCTGCTCTTTCAGATAATCAGATAGAAAAATGGGAAGAGAAAGCAAAGTCAGGTCTTTTAAGAAGAGATCAGACTATAGGAAGTCTCCTTTCCAATATGAGAACTATACTCAATAAATCTGTAACGGTTTCAAATGATGACGGTACGACTACACAGTATACACTCGCATCTCTTGGAATAGTTACCAGCAATGATTGGACCGAAAACGGCAAGCTTCATATACTCGGTGATGAGGATGACGAAGCCTATTCTATGGAGACTAACAAGCTTAAGTCGGTACTTGACAGTAAACCGGAGATTTTCTCAAAAGTATTTGCTACAGGAGATAATGGAACAGACGGTTTTGGAAAGCAGCTTAATGACTATATGATGAAGGCTATGAAGAAGACTGAAACCAGCCATTCTCTTACATTCTATAATGATATTACCATGGATGAGGAAATTGATGATTACGATGACAAGATAGACGAACTCAACAAAAGGCTTTCAGATATGGAAGATAAATATTATGATCAATTTGCCAAGATGGAATCTGCTATGGCTAAGCTTCAGCAACAGCAAAGTTATCTGGCATCCTTGATGGGAACAGCTTAGTTGAAACTAAATTAAACCTTTTAAGCAGGAGGCAGTGTATAAATGGCATATAATGCAGCAAAAGCATATGGTAACAATAAGATAAATACGGCATCGCAGGCGGAACTTACGCTTATGCTGTATGATGGAGCTGTTAAGTTTGCTAACAGAGCCAAAGAAGCACTTGAAGTTAAGGATTACGAGACAGTAAATACAAATGTACAAAAAAGCCGTAACATAATAGTTGAGCTTCTTTCCACGTTGAATCACAAATACCCTGTAGCTAAGGATTTTGAGACCTTGTATAATTACATATTTGCTCTTCTAACGGAGGCAAACATAAAAAAAGATATGGAAGCACTTGATAAAGCGTTAGTTGAGTTAAGGGATATTAGGGATATTTGGAAGGAAATCATGTCAAAGGCAAAAGGTCCCCAGCTTGTGCTTGATACAAATTAAGGCGGTGTTTTATGAACGAGACCGGAATGTATGTGGGAATTTTAAAAGATTCTCTTCAAAGAAAGAAAAGATATCTTGCCGAGATATATGAATTGACGGTTAAGCAGGGTAAAATCGCAGTTGGTGAAAAATTTGACAACGAAGCTTTTGAAGAGACTGTGGATCGCAAAGAAATTCTAATAAATAACATAAATGAGATTGACAAAGGCTTTACTTCGGTGTATGATAGAGTCAGAGGGAGTCTTCTCCAAGAAAAGGACATATATAAGGATGAGCTTAAGGAAATTCAGGATTTGATAAATTCCTGTATGGGGAAAGGCTCGGAGATAGAAGTGCTTGAAGAGCGAAACAGAGCGAAACTTGAAACAGTGTTTGCGGGCGAAAAGAGGAACTTGAGACAAGTAAAGAATTCTCGCTCGGTTGCAAATAAGTATTACAAATCGATGTCAAATGGTATGATAAATGATGCGATGCTATATGACAGGAAGAAGTAAAAAATTTAAAAAAAATTAAATATTGGGGTTAACTTTGTGTTAGACGCTCCGATATATATAATGTAGGGTCAAGGATGATTTTAATCAAGGGTAATTACTCTTCGGAGAATTACATAGATTATTTATAACGGCGGCAAGACCGCTAGTACATGTTGCAAGGAAGCAACATTATATTCAAGGAGGAATTATTATGGTAGTACAACACAACATGCAGGCAGTAAACACTAACAGAATGTTAGGACAGAACGTTAAGTCGGTAGCAAAGTCTACTGAGAAGTTATCATCAGGTTACAGAGTTAACAGAGCAGCTGATGATGCAGCAGGTCTTTCAATCAGTGAGAAGATGAGAAACCAGATCAGAGGTATTAACCAGGCAGTTAAGAACTCAGAAGATGGTGTATCACTCATCCAGACAGCTGAAGGTAACATGAACGAGATTCATAGCATACTTCAGAGAATGGGCGAGCTTGCTACTAAGGCAGCCAACGATGTTAACGCAACTGAAGATCGTACTGCAATCGCAGACGAGATGACTCAGTTAAGAGAAGAGATTGATTCTATCGCTTCTAAGGCAGCATTCAACGGAACTAAGCTTCTTACAGGTTCATTCACTAACAAGAACCTTCAGGTTGGTGCTAACTCAGGTGAGAACATGACTATCTCAATTGATAAGATGAATGCTTCAGGTCTTTCAATAACTGCTGATTCAGTTAAGGTTAGTACTCATGCAAGTGCTTCAAGCGCTATGACTACTATCTCAGCTGCAATCAAGACAGTTTCAGCAGCAAGATCAAAACTTGGTGCTATCCAGAACAGACTTGAGTACACTATCAACAACCTTGAGAACTACAGCGAGAACTTAACTTCTGCTGAGTCAACTATCCGTGATACTGATATGGCTTCAGAGATGACTAGCTACACTAAGAATAACATTCTCCAGCAGGCTGCTCAGTCAATGCTTGCACAGGCAAATCAGTCTACTCAGGGTGTACTTTCATTACTTCAGTAATTTAATTATTGACAAGATATGGCTGACTCTTTATGGGTCAGCCTGTTTTGTTTTATCGAGTTAATAGGCAATATGGAGATTTTTGCTTTGGGGGAAGAATATGGAATATCCACACAAGTATTTTGAGGACGAGGTCCGTGAAGGCTTTTATGTTAACGGAGAGATTAAAAGAGTATGGGCAGCCCAGCTCGAAGTTCTTTTCGAAATTGATAAGCTTTGCAAAAAACATAATATAAAGTGGTATGCGGATAACGGTACTTTGCTTGGGGCGATACGACATAAGGGTTATATACCGTGGGATGATGACCTTGATATATGCATGCTCAGGGATGACTACGTCAGATTTAAAAAAATAGCTGATAAGGAACTTCCTGAGGGCTTTTTATGTCTTTCTTTATGGGATGAAGATCCGTTTTATGAATATATTATGCGCGTGACGAACGGTAAAAAATTTAATTACGAAAACGAATTCTTGAAAAAATATCATGACTGTCAATATCCGATGGGTGTTGATATCTTTCCACTCGATTATATCTCAACGAATAAGAAAAAAGAAGATGAAAGAAAGAAGATTGCACTTCAAGTGTTTGCATGTGCTGATGCGTTGGGCGAAAATGGTGAAGATGAGAAAGATCCGGCTTTTATTGAACTTGTTACTGCCGTGGAGAATTTATGCGGAGTGAAAATAGATAAAAAAAGACCTATAAAACAGCAGATGTATATGGCTGCAGAATCGATCTTTACTATGTTTGGGTCTAAGGGTGCGAAAGAAGTAGCACTTATGACATATTGGATTCAGCACGATAATCATGTTTATCCTATTGAATGCTTCAGTGAAAGTGTACCTGTGGTGTTTGAAGGTGTTGAGCTGCCGGCGCCGATTGAGTTTGATGAAGTTCTTCATATAGAGTATGGAGATTATATGCAACTTTATAAGGCCGGAGGAGTACATGGATATCCGTTTTTTGAACAGCTTGAAGATTTGCTGATAGAAAAAATAGATAAATATTATTTCAGATATAAATTCAATGCTGAAGATTTGAAAAAAGATGGCAGAAATAAAACAACAAAGGATCAGGTTATTGATTATATAAATATGACAAAAGAGGCTCATGGTGCCATAGTTGCTATGATATCGCAGGATAAAATTAATGTGGCCTGTGATTTGCTTGCTGCATGCCAGGAGAGTACAATCAATATAGGAAATTTGATTGAGGCAGCGTACGGTGAAGGCTATTCGGCCGTTTTAATACTTGAGGAGTATTGCGAATCAGTGTATCAATTATATCATGCCTTGGCTCAAGGGGAATTCGTGGCTTCTGATGCAGAGGGTGTTTCCGGGTATTTATCGGAAATTTATATGAGAATGTATGAAATTCTTAATGAGCAGGTTGTTAATCGAAAAGAAATGATATTTATACCATACAGGGCAGATTATTGGAAAAACATTGAAGGGATGTGGCAGGCTGCGATTGATTCCGGAGAATATGATGTTTATGTAGTCCCGATACCATATTACAAGAAGAGCTCAAGAAGTGAGCTTACAGATATGTATTATGAGGGAAATGAATTTCCGGATTATGTGGAAATTACGGATTATAAGGATTATAACATTGAAAAAAGACATCCTGATGTAATAGTGACTCAGAATCCTTTTGATGAGTGCAACTATGTTATTAGTATTGAAAAAGGATATTATTCTCGAAATATTAAAAAGTATACGGATAAGTTGATATATGTTTCGCCTTATATCATAGATGAAATAGAGGACGAAGATAGCAAGGCGTGGAAAACCCTTGATTATTTCTGTGCAGTTCCGGGTGTGGTACGTGCCGATAAGGTTATGGTACAGTCGGACAAGATGAGAGAAACATATATTAAGAGACTTACGCTTTTGTCAGGTAAAGAATATGAATATGTTTGGAAGGAAAAAATATGCGTTTATGATTATCCTGTAACGGAAAAATCAGAAGAAGAACGAAAAAAAGAAAAAGAAAGAATTGTATCAGAGCTTCCTGAAGAATGGAAAAGGAAAATTGTTATGCTCGATGGTGATATAAGAAAAATAATATTGTATAATATAAGTGTTGCATCTTTTGCACAGCTTGGTGATAAAGTGATTACCAAAATAGAAGAAACATTGGATGTTTTTAGAAATGCCAGGGATAATGTGGCAATTATTTGGTATGAAAACTCGTATTTGGAAAAAACACTAAAGAAAATGGATTTAATATTAAGAGACAAATTTATTAGATTAGTCGATATTTTCAAGAAAGAGGGGCTTGGTATATACGACGAAGATTGTGATTGCGGTATGCTTATGAAACTTTGTGATGCTTATTACGGAGATCCGGGTTATATGGCACATGAATTTAGAAATGAAAAAAAGCCGGTTATGCTTCAGGATTTGAAATAGGTTATTAGATAAAATGAGGTGGTTTATGGACAATATAACAATGTTAGCAGAAAGTGCAGTAATAATAGATGGCATAATTTATTGTGTTTGCAAGAATATGTCATTACTGTTTTCAATAGATACGAAAAATGGTGAGATTGAACTTATAGGGAATTTGCCAAAAGAAAAATTTTTCCTCAATCAATGTTGCAGAAAAATTATTAACTATGAAAATAAGCTTGTTTTTATTCCTTATAATGCAAAATATATACATATTTATGATGTTGAAAATCGTACTTGGATTGAGATTGATTACCCGGATAGTATTTCGGAAGGATATAAATATATAGAGGGTGCAATATATAATAATAAGATAATAATGATAGGTGCATGTGCCAAGAATATTATAGAACTTGATATGACCGATTATAAAGTGAAAATAATAAATACATATTTTGATAAGTATGAAAAGTTTGTAGATTTGTTTTGCAGAAGCGGATTTTCAATAATCAATAATTGCATTTATATAGCCTTGGCTGTGTCGAATGAAGTATTAATTATTAATTTGGATAATTACGAGTTTGAGGTTAAAATAGTCGGAAATAATGGATATTCGGGAATTACTTTTGATGGTGAGTATTTTTGGCTTACTCCTCGAAGAGGAGAAAAAGTTATAAAATGGGATGGAAATAGGGAAATAGTAAAAATAGAGCTTCCGTTTAGTCAAGAGGAAAATAAGTGCAATTATGGTGGAGTATATTTCATCGATAATAAAATTTATCTCCATGGCTTTGAAGGTAGATGTTCTGCCGTAATAGATAAAGAAGGTAATTGTACGGTTGATAAAAATACATATATTTTTTTTGAAGAAGTTAATCATAATAGTGCTTTAGGTCAAACGTGGGATGGAAAACTAATTTGGTTTTCTTTGGAAAAGGAGCAATGTTATGATTGTTGTATAGATAGAAATAAATTGGATTCATATATCAGTAAGATAGTTGATTTTTCGGTCTTTGCCGAGAATGATATAATTTGGGAAAAATCGTTATACGGATTAGAATCTTTTTTGAATTGTATAAGTAATTCATAATTATTTTGAGGTGAAAAAATGGTTGAATTAAATACTTTAAAAATTCCGGAAGGATTTTATTCGGATGAAGAACGATGCGGTTTTTTGGTTACTCGGAAACGAAAAGAAGTATGGGCAGTTGAACTGGATCTTTTCGCAAAATTTGATGAGGTGTGTAAAAAACACAATCTAAAATATTTCGCTGATTCCGGGACCTTGTTGGGGGCAGTGCGACATAAAGGTTTTATTCCGTGGGATGATGATATGGATGTTGCAATGTTTAGAGATGATTATGATAAACTTTGTAAAATTGCGGTCGAAGAATTTAAATATCCCTATTTTTTTCAAACAGAATATACGGATTTTGGTTCAAGAAGGGGACATGCTCAATTAAGAAACAGTATGACAACCGGAATATTAAAAGAAGAGTTGGAAAAAAAATTAAAAATTAACCAGGGGATTTTTTTTGATATTTTTCCGCTTGATAATCTTCCAAAAGCATCGGAAAGAAAAGAATTTTGGGGAAAATTATATGATTTGAAAATACAAATTGAAAAGTACGCTGCAGAGAATCCCGATAATATTTATGATTCATATAATAAGTATTATTATTTGTTTGAGGAATATGCTAAAAAATATAATGACTACGATTCAGGGAAAATGGCTTTTTCGACATACCTGATTAATTATAAAGAGGGAATGAGATATAAAAAAGATTATGAGGAAATAATCACTGTTCCATTTGAATTCTTAAATATGAATATTCCAATAGGATATAAAAACGTATTGAGAACGACATATGGTGTATGGAATAAATTTAAAGTAGTAAAAACTGATCACGGAGGGGTAATATTTGATACGGATAAACCGTATAATGAGTATCTTCAGTGAAATTATATTAAAAAGAAAGAGGATGATTTTATGGAAAAAGTTGCAGTATCAATAATTATGCCTTCTTTAAATGTGGTTCAATATATAGAAGAATGTATAAGTAGTGCGGTAAATCAAACGTTAAAGGAAATTGAAATAATATGTATTGATGCAGGATCCGATGATGGTACTCTTGATATATTGAAAAAATACGGTAAGCAAGATAATAGGATTGTTTTGGTTAATTCCGAGGTAAAAAGTTATGGTGCTCAGGTTAATAAGGGTATTGAAATGGCTAAAGGTGAATATATAGCAATTTTGGAAACGGATGATTATGTCGATACAAAAATGTACGAGGATTTATATAATAAAGCAAAGAATAATAATTGTGATTTTGTAAAATGCAATTATTATGCATATTGGACGCAAAAAGATAAATCAAGATATTTTCAATTAAGAAAAAATTTTTATGATCCTAAATATTATGAAGGTGTCATAGATAATCCGAATTCGAAGGATATTTGTATTAACGATTTATATTTATGGGATGGAATTTATAAAAAAGATTTTCTGGTTAAAAATAATATACGCTTTTCGGAGACTAAAGGAGCCGCATTCCAGGATGTTGGATTTTTGTTCCAAACCAGTATTTTATGTAAAAGGGTAATGTATATTGATAAACCGTATTATTATTATTGCGTTGACAGAATTGATTCATCATCAAATTCGGGAAAAGGAGCAGAATATTCTTTTAATGAATACAATTTTGTGATGGCAAAGTATAAGAATATGATTATGAAAAATAAGGATGTCGAAAAAACACTATTTTGTAGAATAGCTATCGCCTATTATAATTGTTATAATGATTCGTATAGAGTTATAGGCAAAGAATTTAAGCAGTTTTATGAATGGTTTTATGATGAGCTTATGTGGGCTTTTGACAATAAGGTTATATCTGATGAAGATTTGAAGGCTATAAATGGTGTATCTCAATATCTGAAGCCATACGAAGAATATGTAAAAGAAAAAGAATTAAAAATAGAACAAATGAAAATGGTTCTCGGTGAGCCGGGCAAAAAAAATATTATTATTTTTGGATGTGGTAATTTTGGAGTTTTTGCATATAGATGGGCAAATAATTTAGGCTATTCAATAAAAGCCTTCATGGATAATGACAGAGAAAAATGGGGCAAAAAAATAGATGATGTAATAATACTTAATCCGGAAAATATCAAAGAACAAGAGGAAAGTACAAAATATATAGTAGCCAATAATTTACATTGGACAGAAATAAAAAGACAATTAATCGAAAGCGGAGTATCTGAGAATAATATTTGTGTTTTTTGATTTTTGAGGTGATGAATGAATATTTTATATATTGATTATCAAATGTATGGAAAAGAAGATATAATTGAGGCATTTATGATGTTGGGACACAATGTGTTTTCAACGGATATTCCGGTCAGATATGAAAATGATAAAGAAAAAATGGTGGAGCTTCTTAAGGACGATATTGAGGAATGTGGATGCGAGGCAGCCTTTACGTCAAATTATCATCCCGAGGTTTCGGAGCTTTGTTTGAAGTATGGGATGAAATATATATCATGGACATACGATAGTCCGTTGATTGCTTTATATCATTCATCAGTTTTAAATGACTGTAATTATGTGTTTGTGTTTGACAGTGCGGAGGTTGCCCGGCTACGGGCACATGGAGTAAATCATGCATACTATATGCCGCTTGGCGTAAATCCAAACAGAATAAAAACAATAAATATTAGTGAAAAGGATATAGAACTTTTCTCCGCAGATGTGTCACTTGTTGCATCTTTATATAATGAAAGCCATAATCTTTACGATAGGATGAGTGAGATACTTGATGATTATACAAAAGGTTATCTTGAAGGAATTATGAATTCACAAAAGAACCTATTCGGAGTCACTGTCGTTGATGAAATATTGGAAAAAGATGCAGGACTTGTAGCAAAAATGTACAAGGCTATGCCGTATAAGCTTGAAAAGGGTTGCCTTGAGGGCTTGCCTTATGTATATGCAAACTATTTTTTATGTCGTAAAGTTGCAAGCATGCAGAGACTTAGCCTTATCAGGGAAATTTCCAAACACTTTGATATGAAGGTCTATACACCCGGGGACTTATCGGAAATAAAGACTGCTAAAGCGATGGGAACGGTTGATTACAAGACGGATATGAATAAGGTATTTAAGCTTTCTAAGATTAACCTTAATATAAGTCTTCCTTCAATTCATACGGGAATACCATTAAGGGCTATTGATATAATGGGTGCAGGAGGATTTTTACTATCGAATTATCAGCGTGACTTTGACGGTCTGTTTGAAAACAGAATAGATTATTGTGCATATTCGGGACTTGACGAATTACTTTATTTTATAGATTATTACTTAACACATGAAGATGAACGTGTTCAAATAATGGAGAATGGTCACGATAAAGTTGTTAATGCTTTTAATTTTTCTGTTTTATTAGAGCAAATGATAAAGATGATAGAATATAAATAATGTGCAGGGAAAAACTATGTTTTTTAAAGGGGGAAAAGATATGGATTTTGAATTAACCGCATCTATGATGTGTGCCAATTTCGGCAACTTGGAAAAAGAGGTAAGAGAATTAGAGGAGGGAGGAATTGATTCATTTCATATTGATATTATGGATGGTCGATATGTTCCGAATTATGCTATGTCGCTTAATGATATGAAGTATATTGCAGGTGCAACAAAAACACCTTTGGATGTACATCTTATGGTAGAGCATCCTCAGACGCATATTGATATTTTCTTAAGGAATTTAAGAAAAGGCGATACAGTATATATACATCCCGAAGCAGAGTATCATCCGTCAACAACACTTAAGGCTATAATAGATGCTGGTATGATACCGGGTATAGCCATTAACCCGGGAACAAGTATTGAAACGGTTATGGAGATGCTGCGAATAGTTGATAAGGTTTTGGTTATGTCGGTAAATCCGGGAAATGCAGGCCAGATGTATTTGCCGTATGTTGGAAATAAAATTGAAAGGCTCCTTAAGATAAAGCAGGATATGAGATTTGAAGTGTATTGGGATGGTGCCTGCAGCGCAGACAAAATAAAAGAATTTGCACCTATGGGTGTTAAAGGATTTGTACTTGGAACAACTCTTTTATTCGGAAAAGGAAGACCGTATGGCGATATTCTTAAGGATGTGAGAGCGATGGATATATAGGATGTGAGGGGGATGAACATATGAAGGCTTATGTATTACATGGAATAAATGATATAAGATTTGAAGATGTGAAAAAACCTATTGCCAAGGAGCATGAAGTGATTGTAGCTGTTAAGGCGGCAGGTATATGTGGTTCAGATATTCCACGTATTTATCAGACCGGCGCGCATGTACATCCTCTTATACCCGGACATGAGTTTTCGGGACAGGTCGTTTCGCTGGGAGAATGTGTGGATAAGAAGTGGCTGGACAAGGCTGTCGGTATATTTCCACTTATACCATGTGGCAAGTGTGTGCCTTGTCAACGCAGACAATTTGAAATGTGCAGACACTATAATTACCTTGGATCAAGGTGCAACGGAGGGTTTGCGGAGTATGTAGCAGTACCCGAAAAAAATCTTATTGAGCTTCCGGATGGAGTTAAATATGAGCAGGCAGCAATGCTTGAACCAATGGCGGTGGCAGTTCACTGCATGAGAAGGGTTGCGCCAAATAATAACGATAAAACCTTTGTATACGGACTCGGAACTATAGGTATTATGCTTGTAATGTTTCTTAAAGAGGCAGGCATAGAGGATTTGTATGTAATTGGCAATAAGGATTTTCAAAAGAAGAATATTTTAAAACTCGGAATAGATGAAGATAGATTTTGCGACAGCAGGAGCGAAGATGTGTCGAAGTGGATTATGGATAAGACTGATGGCTTAGGTGCCGATTGCATATTTGAATGTATAGGTAAAAATGAAACTGTGTCAAAGTGTATAGAAAATACCGCTCCTGCAGGAAAGGTTATGCTTGTAGGAAATCCGTATTCGGATATGTCGTTTGACAAAAATACATATTGGAAGATATTAAGAAATCAAATTACTGTTTCAGGCACATGGAACTCATCATTTATACACGAAGAAAATGATGATTGGCATTATGCAGTGGATAAGCTGGCAAAAGGCACTATTAAACCTGAAGAATTTATATCTCACAGACTTTCTCTTGAAGACCTTGAAAGCGGTATGAGAATAATGCGCGACAAGAGTGAGGATTATGTTAAGGTTATGGGTGTTTTGGTATAATTTATAATTTCGGGAGAATATTATGAAAAAAATTATTTTGTTTGGTAGCGGAGCTTATGGCCTGAAAGCCTTGGAGTATTTTGGAAAAGATAATATATATGCTTTTTGTGATAATGCATGTATTAGTCGTGGCATTAAATATGGAGTTTTGTACATAACATTTCAGGAATTTTTGGCAGAACATAGTAATTATATCATAATAATCTCAACCAATATCAATAATTCTCATGAAATAGTAAATCAAATGTTGGACTATGATATTAAGGACTTTATTGTTTTTGATGAAGCTATTGAAGAGGAAATGAAAAAATATGACCCCAAAGAATATATTAAAATTCTTAGTAATGAAAGCGAACGATTTAAAAGAGAACGGAATTATTTTATCTGTTATAAGCATAATTTGGATGATCAAATTAAGATGCTTAAAAGTGTTTCTGACATAAAAAAATTAAAACCTGTTAAAGGTTATTTAGCATTTGTTCAGAAAAAAATATCAAAATTCACGTCTGAATTTTTTGAATTCATAGCCGAATTAAATATTAAACCTTTTGTAGTTGGAGGAACCGCAATCGGTTTATACAGACACAACGGCTTTATCCCATGGGATGATGATGTGGATTTTGGTCTGCTTAGAGAAGACTATATGAAGCTTCTTAAGTATGGACAGGATAATTTTATTTTTGTCAGACAAAAGGCCTCCTTTGATGTGGCGGAAGATAAGGAAATAGAGGAGATATTTAGTAAACATCCATATGAATACATTATGGTTTGTTCACCTAATTGTATCCAAATAAAAAGGGGTTCTTCGGAAATTGATTCTGAAACCATAGATTTTTTTGCATATGACTTTTACGATGATAATTATGATTTTGGCAAGCATTTAATTGATGTTGAGACCTGTTCAAAATTAAGATATACGGAAAAGGGAAATGATAAATTATTAACTATAATAAATAACAATAAAAATATTGTCCATAAAAGTAATACATTATATTTTGGGTTGGATAGTATGGATTCGTATGTGTGCAAAAATGATAGATGGATACCGTCAAGTGTAATCTTGCCTTTAAAGCCAATCGAATTTGAAGGTATAAAATGTTATAGCCCTAATGACCTGGAATGTTTTTTGTCGTTTTGCTTCAAAGATTATGATGATTATCCAAATGATTTAAGGGGAACACATATTACTGAAAAAACTTCAGAAAAACTTAAAAGGGATTATTTATATTGCGGTATTGCGGTATATGATTCAAATTCGGTAACTAACTACAAATGGATTTATGAATATTTAAGAAAAAATGAGGTTTATTGTGTTTATATAATGTCAAGAAGATTTATGGATAATTCTTCAAAACAAAGTGATATTACGGATAGGCTTATAAATGAACAGGTTGAGTATATAGATTATATTGATAAAAAAATGCAATTTATTATTTCGCCAAAAGAATATTCGGACCTTGAAGGGATAAATGTATTAAATATTTCATATTTGGAAAAAGATAAAATTTATAATATAATAAAAGATAAAAGCATTTATGTAGGTATATATCAATAAATATTATTTGTTAAAATGTGAGGGTGTGGATGAAAAGCGATTTATATGAAGAAAAAGACAAAACAATTGTATTATGGGGAGCAGGTTACTATTATAGCGCTTTAAATAAATATTTAAAAAATATGAAACCTGAATATATATATGACCAAAAATGGGCAAATCAAGACATTGATTGTTATGACGAAATAAAAGTAATAAAATATGACGAAATAAAAAAACTGAATGACTGCAAGATAATTATATGTATTTATGATATTGATGTTGCTACAGAATTAAAAAATAAATTAGCTGAAGAATTAAAAAATGTTGAGATTGTATTATTGAGAGATTTAAGTCCTGTTGGCAGAAAAATCAATAATATTGAAATAATTAATAATTCAAAAGATGGTGTTTACGTTGATCATTGCGGTAATCGTATTGAATTTGCAAATGAAAAATCGCTTGAGAATATTTTTGTAAGATTTGATGGAGAAAACGCATTAATAAAATTGGGAGAGAATGTCAGGATTTTTAATGAACTGTTTATTGAGTGCGGAAACGAAACCGTGGTCGATATAGGAAGAGAAACATCGTTTGACAAAGTAACCATTTTTTCGACATATGCGGATGTTTTAATCGGCGAGGACTGTATGTTTTCATATGATGTATATTTAAGAAATCATGATTCTCATTTTATTTTTGATAAGGAAACAGGTAAAAGGATAAATTATAGCAAAAATATAGTTATTAAAAACCACGTGTGGATTGGACAAAAAAGCATATTACTTCCGGGATTTTCCATAGGCAATGATTCAATAATCGGAGCGGGGAGTATAAGTTCCTCCAGCTTTCCTGAAAATGTTATTATTGCTGGTAATTCAGCAAAAATAATACGAAGAGGAGTTGTATGGAACCGATGTTTAACCTGGATAAATAATTTTGACCATATTGACGAATTAGGAGGATAAAATGAAAGGATCAAATGGTATAGAGTACAGTTTGACAGACTTTTTGGCTCACGCAGATAAAAAAAAAATAATAGTATTCGGAGCCGGAAAATATGGAAATCATATTTATAATACAATTATAGAAAACAAAATAGAAGTATTTGCAATATGTGACAACAATAAAGAAAAATTGAAGGAAATACAAAATAAATATCCTGTAAAAACGCTTGATGAATTAAAAGATAATATTGATGAGTATTGGTTTGTAATTGGTATTACCAAAATAAAGATAATAAAAGAGATTAGGGATCAATTATATAAAGCGGGTGTTACATACGATAAAATGATAGTACCGTTACCGGACATAAAAACCGGATATTTTGACAGCTTGATAATGTATGATTCGGAATTTTGCAATCAAGCCGTTAAGGAACAATGGCGAAATGCCAGAAAAGAACCGGGACAGATAGCTGATTATTTCGAATCAAATGATTTGTATGAATTGGTCATATTTGGAAATAAAGAACTGGACGGCTGGCTGGAAGATGATTTATTGGAATCAAAGGTAAAAGTTAATAAAGTAATCTATTCGGTAGATCAATTTGATAATCGTGATAAGTGTGATGCGGTTGTTGTTCTTGATGAAGTAGAATATGAAGAAATCGAGGAGCAGCTGATGCTAAAAACAGATGTACCTATAATAAGTATTTGGGATATTGTAAGATTTTGAATTGATGAATAAGAGGTACTTGAATGGTCGATTTACCAACAATAAAATTGCCTAAAGGTTTTCTCGAGGAAGAGGAAAGAGACGGATTTCTCGTAACCCGAAAAAGAAAAGAAATTTGGGCTGTTGAGATGGATATGTTAATTAAATTTATTTCCGTTTGCAAAAAATATAATCTTAGATACTTTGCTGATTCGGGAACTTTACTGGGGGCAGTAAGACATAAAGGGTTTATTCCGTGGGATGATGATATAGATATAGCAATGTTAAGAAAAGATTATGACATCTTTTGCGAAATTGCAAAAAATGAATTCGAATATCCTTATTTTTTTCAAATTGAGGAAACAGATCCCGGTAGTGCGAGAAAGCATGTACAAATTCGAAATAGTATGACGACGGCAATCATAATGGATGAATTAAAATATAAGTACAAGTTTAATCAGGGAATATTTATAGATGTTTTTCCGTTGGATAATATTCCTAAGGCATCACTTCGAAAAGAGTTTTTTGATGAAATTAAATATTTAAGGAACAAGAGTAATGAATTTACTGATGAATACACACATAAAGGGGTTTTTATTAAAAATACAGAGTATGAAAAATTTGAAAAGTGTATAACACGATATGTGGATTGTGATACATTGCAAATAGGAAACCTTGCATTGATGGGAGGAAAGAGAACAAGTAATAGATATAAAAGAGATTATAATGATATTGTTGAATTGGATTTTGAATTTCTTAAAATCAACGCCCCCATAGGATATAAAAATGAATTAAGAAGAATGTTCGGAAATTGGAAAAAATATGTTGTTTATAATGGTGTTCACAGCGATATATTATTTGATACCGAGAAACCGTATACAGATTATTTAAATTATTAATATGGAGTATTTTATGTCATTGAGGGAAGTAGTACTTTATGAAGCGGATATGTAGTATGTAATGACGAAATTTTTAAGGAGAATTTATGAAACCATATCTCAAACCGATTTTTTTTGATGATTTTTTATGCGTTGCCGATGCATGCAGAAATACCTGTTGTGCAGGCTGGAATATTCCTGTTGATGAATTGACTGCGGAAAGATACAAAAAGAAAAACATAAAACTTGACGGTAAATGTATGCCTATGCAAGCTGACGGAAGATGCATATGTCTTAAAGATGACGGATTGTGTGAAATTGTTTGTAAATATGGTGAAGATATGCTTTCTTATACATGCGATTTCTTTCCTCGTACGGCTATTGAAAACGATAATTATATTGAGCTTTATCTTGACAACGCCTGTCAGGCAGTTCTCGAATTCCTTATGAAGGATACCTCTGAAAACAGACATCTTATATTTGTCGATTGTGATACATATGTTAGAAATATTTCATATAAAAAACTATATGACGGACGATTATTTTCCATTCGTGATTTTGTGATTGATTTACTTCAGGTTGAGGCCTCATCTATATGGACAAGATTTTTTGTTGCTTACAGATTTATAAAGAATAATGCGGAAATGGGAATTGATGAAGTTGAGACTAATATTTCCAAATATTATGATGAGAATTATCTGGCAAAGGTGCTTGCCGATATAGATGTATTAAATCTTGACCTGAGTCTTGCGATTCAGTACAAGGCGCATATGTTCGGGAATGTTAACGGTAACTTGGATAAGGGATATATTTACAATAAATACATAGTTCCGATTATGGAACATCTTGGAAATGCAGATATTGAAGAGCTGGTTAACGGATGGAAGGGATTTAAATCCGTTATGGAACCATACGATTATTTCTTTGAAAATTACATTGTTAACAGTGTTTATCGCTCGCTTCTTCCTACTGCGAAGGAGGAAACTCTTTCGGATAATTCTGAGGTTCTTTTGGTGCAGCTTGCTATGTCGTATTTTACCTGTTATATGTGGTGGTTTTTGAATGAACGAAAGATTAATGATGAGGAAATAATTGATATTGGGGGACATTACGCTCGAATAGTAGAACATAATAAAACGCACTGCAGCAAATATCTTAATAAGCTTAAAAAAGACGGAGATTTGACACTCGGAATTTTTTATATGCTTCTTGCAGTATAATCCGTCTTAACCTCAATCAAATTATCCATATCACAATGAAGCACCTTGTTTTGTTTATATCACGTTGCCTCTGTTCAAACATCTGAATTTGTCTTAGCGGAATGTTTGCAAGCTTAGCAAGCTCTGACTGTGAAATGTCTGTCTGTAAACCATTGATAGTATGCGAGTATCCAGCCGCACCGATATTCCGGACTTTTGTCCATGTACATTTCATCGGGTTTGTCCTTGAAGGAATAGCCGCTTTGTGTTATTACCTTTCTTGCAAGTTCGCAACCGTTAATACCACAAACGTAAGCCGGATTTCCAGATTCAAATTGGATAATGGCATCTGATTTTACAATCATTTTTTCAAAATCGGATGGATCAATGCTTACTATGTTGATTTTGTACACATCATAGACTATTCGGTCCATGATTGCATCTGCAAGAGGATTATCATCGCCACTTAGGCGCTCATACCATGAAACTGTGAACAAAAGATGGTTGAGGATTTCTTCCTGCGTTTATGAATCAGTTCGAAGAGATTCTTTGATTCTGATTCGCTAAGCTTTAGCAAAAGCCACTCATCAATAATCAGAAGAAGTGGTTTTGTATACTTTGAAAGGGTTCTGATAAAGCTACCATCATTTCTAGCTGCTTCCAATTCAAGGAGTAAGTCAGGAAGACGTACATACTTTACTGTGTAATACTGCTTGCATGTTTCCATACCGAAAGCACAAGCCATATATGTCTTGCCACTACCGGTGGCTCCGGTAATAAAGATGTTCCGATATTCTGTGATGTATTCACAGGTTGCAAGACGGTTTATAAGCTCTTTATTAAGTTTCCTTCCGGAACGATAATCTATACCGGCGATACAAGCATCTGTTTGCTCGAGTTCAGCTTTACGTATGAGGCTCTTTAGACGGTTATTCTTTCGACCTGAGGTAAGTAATGCATTTACAACTTCATTAAGAAATTTCTGTACCAAAGGGAAACGAGCGAGCTGACCGCTATATAGGGTACATGGCAGAAACACTGGAAACAATTTATTTTATGTATAATGCAGATAAGCTTAAAATTGTTCATACGGGTTGTAAGTTGTTTAGTTAAATGTTTTTTAGAATATGGTTTTCGGCAAAACCGATATTTATTACGAACGATAAAGCGAACGAATAAAAATACGTTCGACGTAATGTGTAAAATATTCAAGGAGAACCTATGAAACCATATGGACGACCACAATACTGATTTTTGTGAAGAACTGCTTCCGTGGTCGGATTCATTACCGGAAGAATGTAGGAATAAAAACAGCCGCCGAAAACGGCGGAATTTAATTAAAAAGGTACTCGCTATAGAGCGTTTACTGTAAAACTGCTGAAGCCGTTGGATGATTTGTTTTATTAATATAAAATTTGCGCTTGAATACTCATGTCTGTTGTAATATACTTATGTAGTATTATAGAATTCTAAACTAATAATAAAATGATAAAACCCTATTGAAATAATCAGCAATTTTTAATATAATGTCATCATATTTCACTATATTAAATCACTTGCTGTTTTGAGAATATAGAGAAAACAGAGGTGAATGTCTTGATTGATGAAAAATATTTATTGGATAATTTTAATATTAGCAAAGATGATGTATTATCATCAGAAATGTCCTTAGAAGATTTAAATTACATTGCAGATGATTTTCGAGATAATAAGTACATAAAATATGAAAATATAATGTTAGATTTTATCAAGGAGTATTTTTCTCCTGAAAACTTGAAAAACGCAAAAATACACTCATATAGGTCGAGAGTAAAAGATCCAGAACATCTTGTTGGTAAAATAATTAGAAAAAAGAATGAAAATTATAAAAAATATGCAAAGCTGAATAAGGATAATTATGAGAAATTTGTGATGGACCTGGTAGGAATCAGATGCTTTGTTTTGTTCAAAAAAGATTGGATTGCTTTTCACGATTATTTGCTTTCAAAGTTTGAAAATGATGATTCTTTATATATTAGAAATTGTATAGATGATTTTGATGATGATGAATCCCACAATTACATTGCGGAAAAACCCAAAGCACATATTAGAAACGGTGATGAAAGAGAAATCTATGAGGAAAGGCTATCTCCGGATTGTGTTGTAGATGATAAGGTATATCGTTCTGTACATTATGTTTTAAAATATAAAGGTATTTATTTGGAAATACAGGTGCGCACATTATATGAAGAAGGATGGGGAGAGGTCGACCATGCGATTCTCTATCCTCAATTTAAGAATGATTGGGTGCTTAAAAAATATACTGAACTGATGAACCGATTATCCGGATTAGCAGACGAGATGGCTAGCTTTTTCAATGTAGTGAAAGAACTTGAGATTTTTTATTTGAATAATTCACCAAATGATTTAATTAAAATGAATAAGGAGGTGAAAATTGAAGAAGTTAGTAATAGAATTGTAAATAATGCACACAATAATGAAGAAACAGAAGCAGATTCACCGCAGAAACAAGTAAATAATATTGATGGAAAAAAGGGAGAACAAGATGGAAAATAAAAAAATTGTTACAGGTGAGACTATCGCAAGTGACGGAATGTTTTTGTTAAAAAGTCATAATGTTAGAAATCATAAACTTGGAAATAATGCGGCTGTGCATAGTGGAATGATTGAGAAAAAAGAATTAAATAATTTTAAAAATTATTTGCCGAGCAAGATTGCATATTTTATCTATAATTTTATGGGATGTGATAATTGTGAATAATATCGAAAATACATATGTTAATTATGATGAATTAATCGCCTTAATAGGAGAAGAAAAAATCAGCAGTAGAATAGGGCAGATAGCACAGGAAATGTTAGATTTTTTAAAAACGTTTGAGCTGGAAGAAATTGCTTATGTTAATACGATGGCATTGACTCATGCAGTTATGGACTATTTTTCTGACATACAAAGGCTAAAGGATTATCAGCATATTGAACATATTAATGAAGTTAAAATTAAAGCTTATGAGACTTTTTGGTTATTAAAGAGAAAGCCTATTCAATTAAAATGTCAAATAGAAGATGATAGACAGCTATATGTTAATGAGAAATTTTTATTAAGCAGACTTACAAGTTTTATGTTGGGAGATGCTTATTCAAAGCCATACATCAATGAGGAACAGAAGAGCTTCAATAATTTTATAAATACTTTATATTATTATCTTAAATTTAGACGTTGTGATGCACAATCTCTTGAATTAATCTTGTTGGCTTTTGAAGCAGGTAAACTTTATTAAATTATGATTTAAGGAAACCATACAAAATATGGCTTCCTTTTTTAGTGCAATGGTTGGTTACATATGATATAATAAAAATAATTAATACATTGGAGAAATAAAATGGATAAATTAATCATCTTCGGAGCCCAGGGCTATGCTCTGGGTACATATAAAGCAATTAAAGCTGTATATCCAAATAAAGAAATTCGTTGTTTTCTTGTATCAAAGGTGGGAGGACTTAATCCGGAAACTCTTGAAGGTCTGCCGGTCAGAGAAATTGCACCTTTTGCTGCTTCGTTATCTGACAAAGAGAAGAAGGAAACAGAGATTATTATAGCTACTCCGGAAAATATTCAACCGGAGATAGAGGATTTACTTGACAATTACGGATTGATTAATCACAGCAGACTGACGGCTTTAAGATGGGATGAGTTAAACACACTTTATCATGAAAAATTAGGAAGATTTAAGCCGCTTAAAGCTATGCCGATTGACGATGATGAAAAGGATAATACACTTCTTTCAATTAATAACTTCAGCACCGAAATCAATATTTATATGGCAAAGTTTTTTAAGGACAAGGTACTGAAGGATAATCCGATTCTTCCTAACTACATAATACCTATTCAGGTTGGGGCCGAGCTTACCGATGTTCGTGTAGCCGATGTTTTGGACAACCGGGGAGATAATATTTCTAAAAAGAATGTTAATTATTGTGAGACCACTGCACTATATTGGATGTGGAAGAACAGACTGGAAGATAAGTCGAAAGATGATGTAAAGTATTTTGGACTTGCTCAATACAGACGTATGTTTACATTTACGGATGAAGATTTGAGAAAAATATTTGCAAACGATGTTGATGTGGTTTTGCCTTATCCTATGCCTTACGAACCAAATATAAATGCACACCACAACAGGTACTTGAAGGATGCAGACTGGAAAGCCATGCTTACGGCACTTCGCGAGCTATCGCCTGATTATGCACATGCGTTTACCGATATTTTGGAACAACAGTTCATGTATAACTATAATGTTATACTTGCAAAAAAAAATGTACTCCGTGATTATTGTTCATGGTTATTTCCTATACTTGAACGCACGGAAGAACTTTCTGATCCAAAGGGTAGCGAGCGAGCTGACCGTTATATTGGGTATATGGCAGAAACGCTGGAAACACTTTATTTTATGAACAACGCAGATAAATTGAAAATATCACACGCAAGCTGTAAGCTGTTTTGCTGATTTAATCATAGACAACAAATAAAAAATAAACTTGGAATAAGTGCGGTTAGTTCCGAGCAATCAGAAAGAATTAAGCAAGGTGATGATGAGAATGGAGGAACCAAATATGAATTACGATTATCTTATTGTAGGTGCAGGTCTTTATGGTGCGGTTTTTGCAAGAGAGGCAGCAAACGCAGGTAAGAACGTTTTGGTCATTGACAAGAGACCTAACATCGGAGGAAATGTATACACAGAGGATATCGAGGGTATTCATGTGCACAGATACGGTGCGCACATCTTCCATACAAATATTAAAGAAGTTTGGAACTATGTTAACCGTTTTGCCGAGTTTAACAGATTTACAAATTCACCGGTTGCAAATTATAAGGGAGAGCTTTATTCACTTCCGTTTAATATGTATACGTTCAATAAAATGTGGGGAGTTGTAACTCCTGATGAGGCGGCGGCAAAAATTGAAGAGCAAAAGAAGGCTGCAGGAATTACTGATCCGAAGAATCTTGAGGAACAGGCTATTTCTCTTGTCGGTACGGATATTTACGAAAGGCTTATAAAGGGATATACCCAGAAGCAATGGGGCAGACCTTGTACAGAGCTTCCGGCATTTATTATAAAAAGACTTCCTGTACGTCTCACCTTTGACAATAATTATTTCAATGCTCTTTATCAGGGTATTCCGAAGGGCGGTTATACCAAGATGGTCGCAAATATGCTTGAGGGCATAGAGGTTAAGCTTGGCGTGGATTACCTGGATAATAAGGCAGAGTTTGATGCTATGGCTAATAAAGTTGTATATACCGGCCCGGTTGATGCGTATTTTGGCTTCGAGCTCGGTACACTTGAGTACCGTTCGGTCAGATTTGAAAATGAACTTCTCAATATACCGAACTATCAGGGAAATGCGGCGGTTAACTATACCGATTCCGAAACTCCATGGACAAGAATAATTGAGCATAAGTGGTTTGAATTCGGAAAAGACGATGACGGAAATGACATTCCTAAAACGGTTATCAGTAAAGAATACAGCTCGGAATGGAAGCCGGGAGATGAACCGTATTATCCGGTAAATGATGATAAAAACGGTAAATTGTATTTGGAATATAAGGAACTGGCTGAGAAGGAAGACAAGATTATTTTCGGAGGACGCTTGGGTGAATACAAGTATTACGATATGGATGCCGTAATTGCGAGTGCACTTGATATGACAAAGAAAGAATTAGGAAACTGAGTAAAAAACGGAGGGTTATTATGAAGGTTGTTATACTTGCCGGAGGGTACGGAACAAGAATTTCCGAAGAAAGTGTATTAAGACCAAAGCCTATGGTTGAAATCGGCGGAAAACCGATATTGTGGCATATAATGAAGGAATACTCTTATTATGGATTTAATGAGTTTATTATCTGTTGCGGATATAAGCAGCACATGATAAAGGAATGGTTTGCAAATTATTATTTACATAACAGTGATATTACCTTTGATTTTACAAAAGAAAACAGTATGGTTGTCCATAATAATGTTGCCGAACCCTGGAAGGTTACACTTGTCGATACCGGTCTTAATACCATGACCGGAGGCAGAATAAAAAGGATACAGCCGTATGTAAATGATGAAACATTTATGCTTACCTACGGAGACGGTGTGTCGGATGTAAATATATCGGATATATTAAAATTTCATAAAGAGCATGGAAAAATTGCAACGCTTACGTCCGTAAATATCGGACAACAGTTTGGTGTTTTGGAAATAAATGATGATGGTCATGTATTAAAGTTTCGGGAAAAAAGCAACCAGGACGGAGATATGGTTAATGCCGGATATATGGTTCTTGAGCCGAAGGTTTTTGATTATATTGAAAGTGATGACACTGTGTTTGAAAAAGAACCGATAGAGGCCCTTGCAAAAGAAGGCCAACTTATGGCATATAAATATGACGGCTTCTGGAAATGGATGGATACCGCAAGAGACAGGAATCAGTTGGAAAGCCTTATTGAAGCAGACAACGCACCCTGGATGGTGTGGAATAAATAATAATCAATATAAAAGGAGATTATTATGTTTGAAAATATGACAGAACAGCAGGCTAAACAGGAAATACTGGATATGGTTGCCGGATACTGCGATAAATACCATAATAATAAAAAACAATTTGAACCGGGTGACAGCATAAGATATGCATCAAGGGTTTATGACCGTGATGAAATGTGCAATCTGGTGGATTCGGCACTTGAGTTTTGGCTTACTGCCGGAAGATATACGAAACAATTTGAAACAGAGTTTGCAAAGTATCTCGGAGTTAAATACTGTACACTTGTAAATTCGGGCTCTTCGGCAAACCTGAATGCGTTTATGGCACTTACATCACCTTTGCTGGGGGAAAGACAGATAAAACCGGGAGATGAAATGATTACCGTGGCAGCAGGTTTTCCGACAACGGTAACTCCTGCAATTCAATATGGGGTGGTTCCGGTTTTTGTTGATGTAACTATTCCGCAATACAATATAGATGTTTCCAGGCTTGAAGAAGCATTATCGCCGAAAACGAAGCTTGTCATGGCAGCGCATACGCTTGGAAATCCGTTTGATTTAAAAACGGTTAAGGCATTTTGCGATAAGCATAATTTGTGGCTTATCGAAGACAATTGCGATGCACTCGGAACAAAATATACGATGGACGGAAAGGAAATGTTTTCCGGAACGGTGGGTGATATAGGAACCTCTTCTTTTTATCCGCCACATCATATGACTATGGGAGAAGGCGGAGCGGTTTATACCGATAATCCATTACTTAATAAGATAATCCGTTCTTTCCGTGACTGGGGACGTGATTGTATATGCGCATCGGGTCAGGACAATCTGTGCGGACATCGTTTTGACAAACAATACGGTGAGCTTCCTTTGGGCTATGACCATAAATATGTTTATTCACATTTCGGATATAACTTAAAGGCTACGGATATGCAGGCAGCTGTCGGTTGTGCTCAGATAGTAAAGTTTCCGGGATTTGTTGAAAAAAGAAAACACAATTTTAATCGTTTGAAAAAGGTTCTGAAAGGTGTTGAAGATAAAATTATTTTGCCCGTTCCCTGTGAGAATTCCGATCCGAGCTGGTTTGGTTTTCTTATAACATGCAAAGAGGGTGTGGACAGAAGCAGAGTTGTTCCGTATATTGAAGAGCATGGTATACAAACCCGTATGCTGTTTGCGGGAAATCTCATTAAGCATCCCTGCTTCGATCAAATGAGAGAAAATGGACAAGGCTACAGGGTAGTGGGAAAGCTTGAAAATACTGACAGGATTATGAGAGATACGTTCTGGGTAGGTGTATATCCGGGCATGACGGATGAAATGATAGACTATATGGCCAAGATTATTATTGAGGCAGTTAATTTGTAATTATTACAGACCTTGGAGGAAAAGATGAAACAAAGACTGGCTGATTATGTAGCGGATTTTTTGGTTAATCACGGAATAAAGGATTGTTTTATGGTTACCGGCGGAGGAGCGATGCATCTAAATGATGCTCTGGGGCATAAGGATGGACTGAAATGTCTGTTTAATCACCATGAGCAGGCATGTGCCATTGCTGCCGAAAGCTATTCGAGAATAAATAATAAGCCGGCGGCCTTGTGTGTGACCACCGGTCCGGGCGGCACAAATGCGATAACCGGTGTAGTTGGGGCCTGGCTTGATTCCGTACCGATGTTTGTTATATCGGGACAGGTTCGCTATGATACGACGGCCAGATATATGAGTCGTTTTGTTGACGGACTGCCGCTTAGAGCGGTGGGCGATCAGGAGTTTGATATAACCCGTGCCGTAGGCTGCATGTGCAAATATGCAACAATGATTGAAGATCCCATGCAGATAAGATATGCTCTGGAAAAAGGATTTCATCTTGCACTAACCGGAAGACGCGGACCGGTTTGGATTGATATACCGGTTAATTATCAGGGCATGCTTATAGAAACCGATGACCTTGCGGGATACGACGAAGCGGAGGATAAAGAATCCATGCCGATACCTGTTGATGCCCTGCAGGTAAAGTCGGTTATTGAAAAGATAAAAGGTTCAAAACGACCTGTTTTGTATGCCGGAAACGGAATACGCTTATCGGAAGGCTACAAGGAATTCAGAAAGGCTTTGGATAAGCTTGGCATACCGGTTGTAACATGCTGGGATTCAATTGACGCCATAGAAGATGAAAATGAATTATATGTGGGACGCGGCGGCATAATGGGCGACCGCGCAGGTAATTTTGCTGTTCAAAATTCCGATATGGTTTTGGCTGTAGGAAACAGATTATCAATCAGACAGGTTGGATACAATTGGAAAACATGGGCAAGAGAGGCCTTTGTAATAGATGTTGACGTTGATCCTGCGGAATTAAAGAAGACAACCATTCATGTGGATATGCCTATATGTGCGGATGCTAAAAATTTCTTCGAAGTCATGAATGAAGTGCTTAAGGATGAGGAAGTACCGATATTTAAAAATACACAGTGGCTTGATAAATGCAGACATTGGAAGGAAATTTTTCCTGTTACAACAGACAGGCATTGGGAAGAAGACGGAGAATATGCCAATGTTTATGCGTTTATAAAATATCTGAGCGACAATCTGCCTGAGGGAAACCTGACGGTTGTATCAAACGGAAGTGCCTGTGTCGTCGGAAGCCATAATTATGTCATAAAAAAAGATGCAAGATTTATAATTAACAGCGCTATAGCCAGCATGGGCTACGGACTTCCGGCTGCCATAGGAGCCTGCGTGGCAAATGAGAAAAAAACTACAATCTGTATAGAGGGAGACGGAAGTATAATGATGAATCTGCAGGAGCTGCAGACGGTTATCACAAATAAGCTTCCTATAAAGATATTCCTGATAAATAACGGAGGATATCATTCCATAAGACAGACACAGAATAATTTGTTTAAGGAACACAGTAAGGTCGGTATAGGACCGGAAAGCGGCGACCTTTCGTTTCCGGAATTTGAAAAGATAGCCAAAGCCTTCGGATATGAATATTTGTCCGCTCACAGCAATGAGAAAATGAAAGCTATGGTTGATAAGGCCTTGAGTATAGACGGACCGCTGTTTTGCGAGGTGTTTGTTTCACCGAAGCAAAATTTTGAGCCGAAGAGCTCGACCAAAAAACTTGAGGACGGAAGCTTGTTCAGTCCTCCGCTTGAGGATCTGGCTCCGTTTATAGACAGGAAATTATTTGAAGAGGAAATGATTATCGCACCTGTTCCGGAAGAAAAGTAAGGAATGAGCGAAAAAACCTTATAAGCTGTTTGTCGGAAAAAGGAGAAAAAATGGGTAAGATTAGTGTATTGGACTGTACATTAAGAGACGGCGGATATATTAACGATTGGAATTTCGGAGAAAGAGCCATTAAAGATATCTCTCGTAAAGTCGTTAGAACCGGAATAGAATATTTTGAAATCGGTTTTATAAAGGATGTAAAATATAATCCCGACCGTTCGATTTTTTCAGGCAATGAAGATTTTTCTTATATTGTAGGAAAAAAAGATAATAATGTTATATATTTCGGAATGGCAGATATGAATTCACCGATGCCTCTTGAAAAGCTCGGCAAAAGAGTACCGGGGGGGTTTGACGGCATACGAGTAATCTTTAAAAAAAATAAAATAGATGAAGGCTACGAGTATTGCAAAAAAGCCATAGAAGCAGGATATATTACTACGGCACAATTGGTCGGAACCTATGAATATTCAGATGTGGAGCTTGTGGAAACGGTTAAAAAATTCAATAAGCTTGACATTTTGGGCCTTTCCATCGTGGATACCTTCGGCCTGATTGAAAAAAAGGACTTCCTAAGGATGGTAAGTCTTATTGATCATAATTTAAGAGATGACATAGCTCTCTGCTATCATTCACACAATAATCTTCAACAGGCTATGGGAAATGCTTCGGCTCTTGTTGAGCAAAACCTGAAAAGAGATATAATAATAGATGCATGTATTTTCGGAATGGGAAGAGGTGCAGGCAATCTTAATATGGAACTGTTTGTCCAGTATTTAAATGAAAATTATAATAAAAAATACCGGGTTGAGCCGTTCCTTGAGATAATTGATGAATATTTAAACGATATATACAGAAAAGAATTCTGGGGATATTCGCTTCCTTATTATTTGTCGGCTGTAAACGGCTGTCATCCGAATTATGCGAAGTTTTTTGCTGAAAAGGGAACGCTTACCGTTAAGGCATTTAATGAAATATTGAGAACTATTCCGTCGGGCACCAGAGAAATATATAAAAGAGAGTCCGCTGAAAAAATATATATTGACTTCATGGAAAACTTTGAAGATGATAAGGAGTGCATAGACAAATTAAGAACCGGGTTTCAGGGAAGAGATGTTTTGATGATCGGATCCGGAAGCTCGGTAAAAAACGAAAGGCAGAAAATACAGGATTATATAGATAAAAACAATCCGATAACGGTTTCTTTGAATTATATTCCGGATGATATAAAGGTGGATTATGTATTCAGCTGTCATATGCGAAGATTCAGAAATATTCAGGATAAAGAGGGCGTGACGAAAATAATCACCTCCAATATAAGAGATGCAAAAAAATATGATTACAAAGTTAATTTTTCCAGCTACGCCGCTGATAAGATAGAAATAATGGACAACTCAGGCGTGATGTTTGTCAAGCTGCTTATCGATTTGGGCATACCTAAGGTAACACTTGCGGGTATGGACGGCTATAGTACGGATAATATAAATAATTATATTAATTCCGGTCTGGAATATGGCTTTTCCAAGGAAATGCTTGAGCTTAGAAATAAACTGATAAAAGAGAATTTACATGAATTGTCGGGAAATATTTCCATAGAATATTTGACGGACAGTATTTACAAACAGGAGGAAGGGTAAAATGTTCGATTTGGATTTTTATAAAAACAAAAAAGTTCTTATTACCGGACATACCGGGTTTAAAGGCTCCTGGATATGTAAAGTTTTACTTATGGCAGGTGCAAAGGTTACCGGATATTCTCTTGAACCGCCGACAGATCCGAGCCTTTTTGATATATGCAAAATAAAGGATGATATGAATTCGATTATCAAGGATGTGCGTAATTTGGAGGATTTGAAAAAGGTTTTCGAGGAAACCGAACCCGAAATAGTTATACATATGGCGGCGCAGCCTTTGGTACGGGAATCCTACAATAATCCCGTTTATACCTATGAAACCAATGTGATGGGCACGGTTAATGTCCTTGAGTGTATAAGAACAGTCAACAGCGTAAAATCATTTGTAAATGTTACAACAGATAAAGTATATTTGAATAAAGAATGGGAATGGGGATATAGGGAAAATGAAGAATTAAACGGCTATGACCCGTATTCCAATTCAAAATCCTGTTCGGAGCTTGTTACAAGCAGCTATATTAACAGCTTTTTCAAGGACAAGGATATAGCAATATCAACAGTGAGAGCCGGAAATGTAATAGGCGGCGGAGATTTCGCAAAGGATAGAATAATTCCTGATTGCATAAGGGCAGCTTATAAAAAAGAAGATATAATAGTGAGAAATCCTTATTCGACCAGACCGTATGAACATGTCCTTGAACCTGTAGGTGCGTATCTTATGATTGCCGGGGCGCAATATGAGGATAAAAAATATGCAGGAAGCTACAATGTCGGTCCGAATGAAGAGGATTGCCTTACAACCGGAAAACTGGTTACCTTATTTTGCGATACCTGGAATAATAAAACCGGTGATTCATTAAAATGGATAGACAGATATGACGGAGGACCGCACGAAGCCAATTATTTAAAGCTTGACTGCTCGAAGATAAAGAAGACATTTGGGTGGTCTCCGAGATGGAATGTTAAGGAAGCGATGGAAAAAATTGTCGAGTGGACAGTGGCATATTATGAAAATGCGGATATTTCCGATTGTATGGAAAAACAGATAAATGAATTTTATAGGATATGATGCTATAATAGAAAGTGCACTCGATTAAAAATATTATTAAGAAAGGGCAGTGTGTAATGTATGAACATAGCACTTATTCTTTCCGGTGGAACGGGGACGAGACTTGGCTGCAACATACCCAAGCAGTATATAGAGGTTAATGATAAAATGATAATATGCTATTGTCTGGAAACGATTGCCGCAAATTCCCGGGTGGATTGTATTCAGATAGTGGCAGATGAAGTGTGGCATAGTAAGATAGCACAAGCATTAGATGATGAATGTCTGGCGAAATTAAAAGGCTTTTCTTTGCCGGGAGCCAACAGACAGCTTTCGATTTATAATGGTTTAACTGATATAAGGGTTTATGCTGATGATGACTCATATGTCCTTATTCATGATGCGGCAAGACCTTTATTAAAGAATGAATTGATAGACGCATGCTTTGATGCTGTCGGAGGGAAAACAGATACATCAGGTATGAACATAGTCTTAGGAAAAAAATATGATGGTGTTTTACCGGTTGTTCCAATTAAAGATACCGTATATATGAGTGAAGACAAAAAGCATATTTCATCACTTATAGACAGGGATAAAATATATGGTGGACAAGCCCCTGAGGTCTTTTTGTTAGGTAGATACTATAAAGCCAATGAAGAACTTGTTCCGGATAAAATTCTAAAAATTAACGGATCGACCGAGCCTGCTGTTATGGCAGGAATGGATATAGTTATGATTGAAGGCGATGAAAATAATTTTAAAATAACAACTCAGGCAGATTTGGACAAATTCAAATATATGATTAAGACCCGGGGATTTTAAATATGGAAAAAAACGCTAATAGATGATATAATGAGCAAGGCAAAAATGAGGATAACAATATGATTAGTAAGATTAAAAAAGTAGTACATTTTTTTGTGGATAGACCATTAAACAGAATATGGGACATTGTGTCAACAGCTAAGATTTCCGCACACCTGTCAGATGTCAGAAGACAAAAAAAAGAAGAACGGAAAGGCTTTTCCAAACGTAAGATAAGGGTTGCTTTCATATCACAGATGCCTGAGGTCTGGGGGCAGCAAAGCTCAACTTATGAGAGACTTGCAGCAGATGACAGATTTGAGGTTGAGATTGTATGTGTTCCTCAGTTTGATATTGGGGACCGGAAGTTCAAAAATTATAAAGCGGTTAAAGACTACTTCAAAACCAGATATCCTGATGCGGTTTTGGTTGATGCGGTAGGTAGGGACAAAAAAGTGCTTGATTTAAAGGACAAAAACTATGATTATGTCTTTTATGAAAGACCATATGACATATATCTTCCGAAAAGCTTAAGATGTTCACGGATGTGCAGATATACAAAGACCTGCTACATACCGTATTCCACGCCGGACTTTAAACCGGAGCCGGGTTATAATGCTTTTGAAAAAGAATTCTATCGTAATGTATATATCGGTTTCCAAAATGCTGAAAGCAATATCAGGGTCTTGTATGATTCCATGTATAAAAGGCACAGGAAATATCATCATTTTGTCAATCTGGGCTATCCGCTTTTAAATGATGCAGCAGCAACGGAATCTATACCGCATGAGAAATATGTTATTATGTGGACTCCAAGGTGGTCCTATGATGCCAAGGTTGGTGGCAGTCATTTCCTTGAATATAAGGATACCATAATAAATCTCGGTAATGAGTTTGATGATACAAAAATACTTGCAAGACCACATCCATTTACCTATACATATATGGTAAATAACGGATTTATGACAGAAAAAGACGTAGAGGATTTCAAGAAAAAGGCACTGGACAACGGAGTGAGTTTTGATGAAAATAAATCCGTTATAGATTCGTTTAAAGCTGCAGATATTCTTGTTACGGATTTGTCCTCTATTATGTGGTTGTTTTTCTTTATGGGGAAACCGGTTATTTACTGCCCGTGTGATTATCCTCTTTCGGATGAGGTAAATAAACTGATTGATGCGATGTATGTTGCAAAAAATGTTGAAGACATAAGAACATATATTAAGGAAATAATTTCCGGAAATGATTATAAAAAATTGGACAGACAAAAATTTGTTGATGCTTATATGAAGAAAAACAGTGATCCTGCGGGAGCGTTTGTTGATTATTTAGTTAAAGATTTTTCAGAAAGGTAATGTGTGGATATGAAAAAGGTATATACTTGTTTTTGTACTGATATGATTCATGACGGTCATATGAATATAATAAGGGAAGCAAAGAAGCTTGGAAGTTTGACTGTCGGTGTTTTATGTGATTCCGAGATGATAAAATATAACAGATTCCCTTTAAAGACTCTTGAGGAAAGAGTTGAAATGGTTAAATCCATACCGGAGGTTGACGAGGTTGTAGTTCAGGATAATCTTATGTATGATAAGGTTATAGGTGAACTTAAGCCGGATTATATCATTCATGGCGATAACTGGGAAGGCGAGGCTATGCAGGCCATTTATCATAACATTGTGGACAACCTCTCAAAGTATGGTGGAGAGCTTGTAAGCATTCCGTACACGTATAATCCTGTTGTAGAAAAGCTTGACAGACAGAATAGGGAAAAACTTGCCATGCCTGAGTACAGACGTGCACGATTAAGAAAGCTTTTAAATATAGTTCCGGTAGTAAAAACGATAGAAGCGCATAGCGGACTAACCGGTCTAATAGCTGAGAAGACTGTTGTGGCACATGACGGCGCGATAGACCAGTTTGATGCCATGTGGGTAAGTTCTCTTTGCGACAGTACGGAAAAAGGAAAACCGGATATTGAGCTTGTAGATATGACAAGCAGATTTCGTACCATAGAAGATATAATGGAAGTTACGACCAAGCCTATTATATTTGACGGGGATACGGGTGGGCTTACAGAGCATTTTGTATACACGGTTCGTTCGCTTGAGAGAATGGGAGTTTCAGCGGTTATAATAGAGGACAAGGTTGGTCTTAAGAAGAATTCGCTTTTCGGAACCGAAGTTCAGCAAACTCAGGACAGCATAGAAAATTTCTCTGCTAAAATTGCGGCAGGAAAGGAAGCTCAGCTTTCCGATGACTTTATGATAATTGCACGTATTGAAAGTCTTATTCTTGAACAGGGTATGGAGGATGCATTAAGCAGGGCATTTGCTTATGTAGCTGCCGGTGCGGATGGAATTATGATTCACAGCAGAAAGAAGTCGCCGGATGAAATACTTGAATTTTGCGACAGGTTTAGAGCAAAAGACAAGGAAACACCGATAGTTGTTGTTCCTTCATCGTTTAATTCGATTACCGAGTCAGAATTGGCGGAGCACGGAGTAAATATAGTAATATATGCCAACCAGCTTTTAAGAGCTGCTTTTCCGGCGATGGAAAAAGCGGCAAAGAGTATACTTACACATCACAGAGCTCATGAGATAGACAGCGATCTGCTTTCAATCAAAGATATAATAACTCTTATTGATGAGATATAAATAACACAGAACAAGTAACGGTGGTGAAATGATGTCAAAATATGCGATTCTTTCAGATATTCACGGAAACCTGTTTGCCTTGGAAGCTGTTATGGAAGACATAAAAAAACAGGGTGAAATAGATAAGTATATACTTCTTGGGGATTTGATTGATTATGGGATGCAGTCAAATGAGGTTGTAAAATATATAATTGAAAGTCTGTCTGACAAAATAATCTGCAATATTTGGGGCAATCATGAAAGAGCGATTATGGTTGAAGATTATAATTTCTTCTCAAGTCCAAGAGGTGTTGAATCGGCAAAGCATACACATGCACAGTTATCGGATGAGTCAAAAAAGTATCTGAATGAGGAACTTATTCATGAAGGGAAAAAAGAGTTTTTGCTTGATAAAAAGAAAACTCTTGCGGTGCATGGCTCGTTAAATGATAACTATTGGAAATCGATTTTTCCGGATAATCTTAATGGAGAATATGCTGACTATGATATAGTTATGTCGGGACATTCGCACTATCCTCATGCATTTTATAAGTTTTTTGATAAAGACAACCCGAAGATGAGAAATAAAAAAGCAGTGTTATTTATAAACCCCGGCTCTGTCGGACAGCCCAGAAATCACAATCCTAACGCACAGTATGCGATCCTTGATATTAAGACAATGGGAGTGGAATTGAGGTCCGTAAGTTATCCAAAAGAAAAGGCTATGGCACTTTTTGACGGAAGCGTTGACGATTTTTATCGTATAAGACTTTTTGACGGAATATAATAACCGGTAAACTATGTATAAACCAGGAGGATTAAAAATTGAGTAAGTTATATGTTATTAGCGGTGTAACAGGTATGACGGGCAATGAACTTGTACGTCAGTTACTCTTAGATAAAGAAAACAAAGTACATATCGTAGGTTTTGATAATTTTTTTGCTTCATCCATAGAGACTGTCAAGGATTGTCTTGACGATGAAAGATTCGAGTTTTTTGAATATGATATAAATAACCATGATCAAATGTATGAAATCGAAAATAAGGTTAAAAACTTTGATGTGGATGAAATCATATATATTAACTGTGCTGCTGTTGTTCATACAGAGCACTTTTATCATGTTTACTCAACGTTCAAAACTAATGTTGAGGGCATGAATGATTTCCTGCAGCAGGCTATAAGAGTAGGTGCAGCGAAATTTATTAACTGTTCAACTTCAGAGATATATTCGATGAATTCATGGAACGATTATGGTGGTGTTAAGGAAAGTGATTTTATTACGATGGCGGATGCCGAACACAGTCAGCGTACAAGTTATGCAACCGGAAAACTTTTGACGGAGTTCTTTATGAAGGAAGTTGTGGATGAAGGAAAGATAAAGGGTTGTTCCATTAGATTTGCAAATGTGTATAGTAAAAATGAAAGATTTCCAAAGCACATTATTCCGTTTATAATTAACAGCTTGAAAAATGACGGGAAGGTGGTTCTTCTCGAGAATTCCAAGAAGAACAAAAGAACCTTCTTAAATAATTATGATAGCTGCAGTGCCGTTCTTGCCCTTGCCAAAACCGACAGTGCGCTTGACGGAACGGTTTACAATGTCGCTACCGATGAGGAGGTTTCCATTGTAGAGCTTGTGAAGATTATAGCAAAAAAGATGAAAATCGACAATCCGGTCATAGAGTTTAACGGTTACCGTGAGTCTGATCCGGAAAGGAGACTTTTATCTACCGAAAAAATAAGGCAGAGAACCTCATGGGAACCTAAGGTTAATCTTGATAAGGGACTTGATGAGTGTGTTAAAGAGTATTTAAAGTAGAAAAAGCAGGTGTTTCAGATGAAAATAGCAGTTATAACCGTAGCGGGTTTATCAAGCAGATTTAATGAAGGTATAGCCGAAAATGAAAAAAAACTTAAGTGTATTTACTTTGATGGTGACGAAAAGGATACGCTTTTATTCCATACGCTTGAAAAAGTGTCTTATGCCGATAAAATAGTGGTCGTTGGAGGATACAGGTTTGACGATTTAAAGGATTATATTGACAAGGTGTTGTCGGAAGCTGTACGCAAAAAGATAATGCTTGTCAATAACGAACATTATTTTGATCTTGCTTCGGGATATAGTCTGTATGTGGGCTTAAACGAAGCATTTGATAATTTTTCAAATATAGAAGAAGTTTTGTTTATAGAGGGCGACCTTGATATAGATAAGGCATCAATAGAGCTTGTTATAAACGAAAAAAATAGTGTACTCACATATAACAATGAACTTATCTACTCAAAGAGTGCAGTTGTTTTATATCAGGATAAAAATGACTGTTTCAAGTATGCCTTTAACTCGAGTCACGGAATGCTTTTGATTGATGAACCGTTTAAGTGTATTCTCAATTCGGGACAGCTTTGGAAGTTTACCGATATTGACGTGTTGAAAAAGGCAAACGAGGAGTTCGGTAAAAAACATAAGGAAGAGACCAATCTGAAAATAATTCAGGATTACATAGACAGATATAAAGGCAAAATAAGTCTTGTAAATTTAAAAAGATGGACAAACTGCAACACAAGGGAAAACTATAACCATATCAAAAAATACTGGGAGGATGAAAGATGAAGAATTTACAGGAAAGATTGAGAATTGTTGAAAAAAATGTTAAAAACAACGATATTACAATAATGATTATAGGACTGGGAAGTGTCGGAACCTTTCTCCTGGATTTCCTGGTTAGCAAAAATGACCCGTCAATTCATATAGTTGTAGTCGGAAGAAACTATGAAAAAATGGAATCCGATGTTAATATCGTAAGGATAGCGGCGCTTATAAGAGAGGTTAATAAATCAGATATTACCATAGAAGGAAACGTAGACTTAAATGATATAGAGTCCATAAGGGTAGCCATAGAAAAGTACAAGCCTGACTTTATAGTTAATTCAAGTCGTGCCTATCCGGGGCTTAAGTACGGAAGCATCTCATGGACAAATGTACGTGCGTACGGAATCTGGACCCCGCTTGCCATAAGATTTACGAAAAACATTATGGATGCCTGCGATAAGGCCGATACAGATGCGATTGTTATTAATACATCATATTCGGATGCGGTTATTCCGTGGCTTAAGAGTGCAGGAAAGGCGTATCCTGATTTCGGAAGCGGAAACCTTAACCACCTTATTCCGAGAATGAGATTCGCCGTGGCAAAGATCCTCGGAGTTGAAGATTTCTGGAATGTGGATATAATGTTTGCAGCAGGACATTTTCATGATGTCTGCATAAGTAAGGAAGGTCATACGGAAGGTGTCGAGCTTCCTTTAAAGGTTTATTACAAGAGAGAAGAAAAACAGTTATCAAAAGAAGAGATATTTAAGGCGTGTCATATACCGATGCCTGTTGACCAGAAGAGAAATATGATGAATGCATCAAGCAACTACAGGATAATATCAGCAATTATTGATGCGGTAAGGACAGGTGAAGCACAAAGAATATTTACACCGGGTGTGTTTGGAGAGATAGGTGGATATCCTGTTTTGGTAGGTTACAGAGATGGCAATATATCTGCATGGATTGATGAGTCGGTATTCTCTTATGAAGAAATGAATAAGGCAAACCGAAGTTCAATGTATCTGGACGGAGTTGAGGATGTTAGGGACGGAAAGCTTTATTATTCGGATGAGCTGATAAAAAAATCAAAGGCTGCTTTTGGTGTCGAGCTTCCGAAGTCGGTAGCTTATGATGATATAGAAGATACCGCAAAGTTTATTATTGAAAAAATAATAAATCCTCAATTGGAAAAGAAGAATAATTAACGGGGGAGTCGGATATGAAGGTAGAAAGTTTTATAGAAGCTTTGGGCGCAGATTTTTATACAGGAGTTCCTGATTCGTTGCTTAAACCGTTTTGCAATTATCTTATGAATACGTATGGTATAGACTCAAAGCATCATGTTGTTGCCGCAAATGAAGGAAACTGTGCCGCAATAGCAGCAGGCTATAACCTTGCAACCGGAAAGGTACCTGTTGTATATATGCAAAACAGCGGAGAAGGCAATATCATTAACCCTGTCGCATCATTGTTAAATGACAGAGTGTATGCAATTCCCGTAATTTTCGTGGTTGGTTGGAGAGGCGAACCCGGTGTTCATGATGAGCCTCAGCATATATATCAGGGAGAAGTAACAGTTAAGCTTCTTGAAGATATGGATATAGCAAGCTTTGTTATAAGCAAGGAGACAACCGGAGAAGAACTTAAGAAAGCTATGGAAGATTTCAGTAAGGCTCTTGCAAATGGGAAGGACGTAGCATTTGTAGTTCGTAAGGGTGCTTTAAGCTATGATAAAGAAGTGGAATACAAAAACGACAATACAATGTCGCGTGAGGAAATAATTAGCCATATAGTTGAAATTACGGGAGAAGATCCTATAGTATCCACGACCGGTAAGGCGAGCCGTGAATTGTTTGAGATAAGAACTGCAAAAGGACAGAGTCATAAATATGATTTTCTGACTGTAGGCTCCATGGGGCACAGCTCGTCTATTGCTCTTGGAGTAGCCGTTAATAAACCAAACACAAAAATCTGGTGTATAGACGGTGACGGAGCCATGCTTATGCACATGGGTTCTATGGCGGTAATCGGAGCAAATAAACCTAAAAACCTTATACATATAGTTATCAACAACGGGGCACATGAAACGGTCGGAGGGCTTCCGACGGTAGCATCCGAAATAGACGTTGTAAAGATTGCACTTGCTTGTGGTTATCCGAATGCTGTTTCCGTTGACAGCTTTGAAGAGTTAGATAAGGTTCTTAAATTCGCAAAAGAAAAAAATGAACTTTGTTTTATAGAAGTAAAATCATCCCTCGGTGCAAGAGACGACCTTGGTAGACCTACAACAACAGCACTCGAGAACAAAGAAAATTTTATGGAATATATTAACACTTTATAGAATGGAAATGAACGATAGAGATGGTTCTCAATTGATCGTTTTCTATATTTCAAAAAAGAGGAATATATATGAATTTTACGGTTGATTTTTTTAAAGACGAAGTCAGAAACGGATTTTACATACCGACAGCCATCAAGCAGGGATGGGCTGCCGGTCTTGTTGTGCTTGATGAAATTGACCGTATTTGCAAAAAGCATAATATAGAATATTTTGCGGACTGGGGTACTTTCTTAGGTGCGGTCAGGCATGGTGGATTTGTACCCTGGGACGATGACCTTGATATTTGTATGAAGCGCGAAGATTATAATAAGTTTCGTGCAGTGGCAGACCTTGAACTGCCAAAAAATTTTGTTATTCATGATTATGAGAGAAAAGAAGAACATCAGCTTTTTCTGGCAAGAATCGTTAACAGTAATCAAATATGTTTCGATGAGGCGCATCTAAATAGATATCATAATTTCCCTTATATGGCATCTGTTGATATTTTCATACTGGATTATCTATATAAAGATGAGGATAAGGAACGTGAGCGTTGCGATGAGGTAAAAAGAATTATTGCAATTGCCGATGGCATTTTAGAAGAAAAATTATATAAGGAAACCATAGAGCGTGAGCTTAATCATTTCGAAAAAAAGTACAACGTAAAATTTGACAGAACACTTGATAAAAGACAGATGATGATTTTACTTTATAAGCTGGCCGAAAAGCAGATGGCGCGTGTGCCGGAGAATGAAGCTGACAGAATCGGACAGATTTTTCCGTGGGTACTAAAAGGAGGAAAGGGTTTTCCGAAAAAGTATTACATAAACCCCATATATTTACCTTTTGAGAACACAACAATACCGGTTCCGGCCTACTATAACGAAGCATTGGCAAACCATTATGGAAATTATCTGGTGTGTCGTAAGGTTTGGGGAGGACACGATTATCCTTATTTCGAAAAGCAACGCGAAAATCTTCAGGCGGTTGCGGATTTTAAATTGCCGGAGTTTACATTTTCGAAAGATATGCTTGTGCGTCCGGAAATCAGTGAAACATATGCCGATTCGCTAAAAGGGATGGCGAAGGAGTGTATTAAACAACTTAAGGATATGACTGAACAGATAGAAGGTTCCTGCTCGAAAACGAAATATTTAAATGCGGAAGATTTTTCTATTGTATTTGAAACTGGAGAATTAATAGAAGAGATAACCGATATTTTGCAGGAATGTCAGCAGCTTGCAGTAGACCTCGGAACGTTGATTGAAAAAGTCAAGGGTGAAGAAAGCGAAAGTGCAAGGCTTGTTGTTGAAAAAATCCAGGTTTATTGCGATGCACTTTTTGAATTGTATAATTTGCTTGTTTATGAAGTTATCAGTGAAGAAGATATTTCGGAATGCGGGATTTCGGTTGATGATCATGATGGCTTTACCGGTGCAAGAGTGAATAATTACGAAAAAATATCCGACAGGGTAGATAATATAAAAGAATCTTTAAACAGCTTATCGGATATGGTTAATGAACGAATCATAAACCGTAACGAAATAGTATTTCTTGCAGCAGGTCCGGATGAATGGAAAGGTTTTGCACCGATCTACAGTTCATTTATTTCGGAAAATAAAGCTGATGTATATGTGGTTCCGATTCCGGTATTGTTTAAGAACTATTTCGGAGAAATAATTGCCGGTGATGATGAAATTATAGAAAATACACACCTTGAAGATTATCCGAAAGATGTCAAGATAAGTCTTTGGACTCGTTTTGATATAGGACTTCACCATCCTGACAGGATATATATTCAAAATCCTTATGACGGGGAAAATCCCTGCCTGACTGTTCCGCCTCAATACTATTCAAAAGAGTTAAGAAATTACACGGAAGAGCTTATTTACGTTCAACCGTTTAAAACCGGTGAGTACAAAGAGAGGGATTACACGGATCTTGCTACTTTGAAATATTATGTGACTGTACCCGGTGTAGTATATGCAGATAAGGTTTTAGTTCAGTCGGAGAACATTAAAGAACAATATATAAAAAAGCTTATTGAATTTGCCGGTGAAGAAACAAGGTCTGTTTGGGAATCTAAGATTGAAGTTGAAAAAAAGTTTGAATATAATAAATATTTAAATACGGAATCATATATTACAAATGAAGATACAACGATGTCGTCAGACTGTGATAATAAAAGGAAAGACAACAGAAAAAAGATTTTTTATCTGATCGGATTAAACGAGCTGCCGGAACATTCAGACTCACATATAGACGAAAATATAAATAAAAATGATTCGGATTCGGAAAGTGTAAGAACAAATATAATTGACAGTATAAGAAAACGCCTTGATATATTCAGGGAAAATGAGGACGATGTTGATGTAACGATTGGTTTTTATCCTCCGGATATCAGTATCTGGAATAAGGTGGATTCGAGGCTGACAAAGGAACTTGTCGATTTATTGTCTTCTTACGGACATGAATATATATTGCTTGAACCGGAATATTATAAACTCGAAAAAATTACAGAGGAATATGATGCTTATTACGGGAGTCCTTCGCCTCTTGTAACGATTTTTTCGTATAAAAAAAAGCAGGTAATGATAGCGGATTATGATGTGAACAGAGATAAAGCTTATACCGGTAAATATGAATGATTATGAAAAGAAAATGTACAATCATGTGATGATTAGCAAGGACAAAGCAGATGAATAGTGAAAATGACAAAATAAAAACAATAATAGCATACGGAGACGATGAAAAAGCAATAATTAGGGCGGCGGAGATTTTAAAAAACGGCGGCCTTGTGGCATTTCCGACCGAAACTGTTTACGGACTCGGCGCAGATGCATTAAATGAAGAGGCAGCAGCCAAAATATATGCGGCAAAGGGCAGACCGAGTGATAATCCGCTTATAGTTCATATAGCTGATACCAAGGCGGTTTATGAGCTTGCTTCAGAGGTTCCGGAAAAAGCGGTTATGCTTATGGAAGCATTTTGGCCGGGACCGCTTACAATTATTCTTAATAAAAAGAAAATCGTTCCGAACGGAACTACCGGGGGACTTGACACGGTTGCAATCCGTATGCCGTCACATCCGGTTGCCATGAAGTTTATTAAAGAAAGCGGTGTGTACATAGCGGCACCCAGCGCGAACACCTCCGGAAGACCGTCACCTACGCTTGCGGAACATGTTATAGAAGATATGAACGGTCGCATAGATATGATTCTTGATGGAGGGGCGGTCGGCATCGGCATCGAGTCAACGATAGTTGATTTAACGGGAGAGACAACGACTATACTTCGCCCGGGTTATATAACTAAAAAAATGCTTGAAAGCATCATCGGACATGTTGAGATAGACAAAGCGATTATCGAACCCGATCCAAATCTTCGTCCGAAGGCTCCGGGAATGAAATATACACATTATGCACCGAAGGGCGAAGTGACGATAGTTGAGTATGAGGATGATGGCATAAATCCGGATAAAGACAAAGATGAAAGCCCACAATCAAATGATAAAAAAGTTATAGATAAAATAAATTCCCTTGTAGAAAAAAAGAATGCCCAGGGCTATAAGATTGCGGTTATTGCAACCAAAGACAATGCACCTTACTATAAATGCGAAAATGTTCTAATAGTCGGTGAAGCAGACAAGGGAGTAACAATTTCCGCAAATTTGTACGCAGTTTTAAGAAAATGTGATACAATAGGAGCCGAGTATATTTACAGCGAAGCCTTAAATCAAAATGAACTGGGCGGTGCGATTATGAACCGACTGTTAAAAGCAGCAGGTCACCGAGTAATTAAAGTGAATTAAGGAGGAAAGATATGATAGCAATAGGTTGTGACCACGGAGGATATGAATTAAAGTTAGAGGTAATCAAGCATCTTAAGGAAAGAGGCTTTGAGATAAAAGATTTCGGTTGTGACAGCACGGCTTCATGCGATTATCCGGTATACGGAAAGGCTGTTGCTAAGGCGGTTGCTTCAGGCGAATGTGAGCTCGGAATTCTTATTTGCGGAACCGGTATCGGTATGTCAATCACAGCAAACAAGGTTAAAGGTGTAAGAGCTGCTCTTTGCAGTGATTGTTTCTCGGCGAAGGCAACAAAGGAACACAATAATGCCAATGTGCTTTGTATGGGCGCAAGAACTATCGGACCGGGTCTTGCTCTTATGATAGTCGATAATTTCGTGGATACGCCTTTTTCAAACGACGAAAGACACATAAGACGTATTTCAATGATAGAATAGTTATAACAGACAGGATAGAAATATATTGAAAAATAATAGGCCCGGAATTGTTGAAAATCATCAAATAATAAGGTATAATTATTAATTATTTGTGTAATCGGACGGAAATGTATGAAAAATAACGAGCATCAGGTTCTAAAAATGTTATTTCTGATAAGTCAGATAGGAATAACCATGCTGGTAACCATCTTTTTCAGTATGGGCATCGGTTATCTGATTGATAAATATTTCGGGACACACCTAATGGTTTGGTTTATAGTTCTTGGGGTGTGTGCGGGCTTTCGTTCGGTGGCTATAGTTATAAAAAGGTTTATAGGACAAGATAATGGAAAGTCGTAAGGTATTGATGGAACTTTATGCCGGAATATTCCTGTGTACGATAGCGGGACTTATACTCGGTGTGGTTCTCGGAATTATATTTGGCGGTTGGGCCTGGGCTTTTATACCGGGACTTTTGGCCGGAGCATTTACAGCATGTTATCAGGCGTATCATATATATCAAAGCCTTGACAGAGCTCTCGGAAGTGAAGACGGACAAAAGGCAAACAATTATATGACACTTCAGAGTATGCTCAGGTATGCCATAAGCGCAATCGTTTTAATCGTAGCTGTATTGATATGCTGGCAGGCATTTGTCGGTGCGGCGGTCGGACTTGCTTTTTTGAAACTTTCGGGTTATATGAATTCTTTGGTAAGAAAGCTTATGGGACATAAGGATGAAGTAAAGGATTTCAATCAATTATTGATGGAAAATTCCGAAATGAGTCTGGCGAGAGATAAGGCATCAAAAAAAGATTTTGCGGATGCCGCTTATAATGATAAGAATAACGAATCGGATACATCTTCGGGAGATGAGGATGAAGACGACGAGTTTGATTATCCCTTAAAGCCGATAGGCATGAAGAACTACAAAAATTAAAGAAGGAGGGTGAACATATGCACAATGGTTTAGCCATTGGAGTTGACAGGATACCCATAAGGCGTGAAGCGGATTTCTTCATCCATGAATTGATTCCGGTTAAGTTCTTTGGCTCGACGGTTCACATTACCACCACCCATGTGTGCTCGGCGATAATCATTCTCACGATTGTCATACTTGCCATATGCGCGAGAAACAGCGTATTGAAGCATCAGGACAATCCTACGAAATTTTCGGCCGGAGTGGAGATTGCCATAGAAACCTTGCTTAAGTTTGTAAACGGCAGTATGGGCAAGGCAGGTAAGAACTATATTAACTACATTGGTACCATATTTATCTATATATTCCTGTCGAATATATCCGGATTGTTCGGTTTAAGACCGCCGACCGCCGACTATGGTACTACATTGTGCCTTGCACTTGTTACCTTTGTAATGATTCAGTATGCTGCAATCAGATACAAGAAGTGGGGTGCATTTACGGATTTGTTCCAACCGGTGTTCTTTTTCTTCCCAATGAACGTTATCAGTGAGTTTGCGACACCGCTGTCACTCTCGCTTCGTTTGTTCGGAAATATCTTAGCCGGTACAGTAATGATGTCTTTATACTATGGTCTTATACCTGTATTATTCAGGTTCGGAATACCGGCCGCATTGCATGTATACCTGGACTTGTTCTCAGGCGCAATTCAGGCTTACGTATTTACAATGCTTACGATGACATTTGTTTTCGATAAGAGAAATGTAGAATAAAAAATGGAGGATTAAAAAAATGGATATTAATGTTGAAGGATTGGTTCATGCATTTTCTGCATTAGGAGCAGGTATCGCTGTTTGTTCAGGTATCGGTACCGGTATCGGTCAGGGTAACGCAGCAGGTATGGGTGCTCAGGCAGTAGGACGTAACCCGGGCTGCAAGGGTGACATCATGTCTACCATGCTTCTTGGACAGGCCGTAGCAGAGACAACAGGTCTTTACGGACTCGTAGTTGCATTGCTTCTTATGTTCGTTAAGCCTTTCGATAAGTAGGAGGATAAAAAGTGACATTTATGGTAAATGAAAATGTTGCTCTTCTCTCAGGACGTATCTTCGGATTGGACAGTCAGTTATTATTTGATGTGTTGATACAGGGATGTGCAGTATTTCTTCTCTTTATCTTCCTCTCATATATACTTATAAATCCTGTTCGCAAGGTACTTGAAAATCGTCAGGAAAAAGTAAAGAATGATTTGGAAAACGCAGCTAAAGACAGGGAAGATGCAGCAAAACTTAAAACAGAATATGACGCCAAGCTTCAGAACGCTGATGCAGAGGCTGATGAGATTTTAACCGCTGCAAGAAAGAAAGCCGTTAAGAACGAAGAAAACATCGTTGCCGAGGCTAAGGAAGAAGCTGCAAGGATTATCCAAAGAGCAAATAAGGAAGCCGAGCTTGAAAAGCTTAAGGTGGCTGACGAAGTTAAGCAGGAAATTATAAGCGTTGCAACCGTAATGGCAGGTAAGTTTGTCGATGGTGAGCTTGATGACAAAAAACAGGCAGAGCTTATCGATGAAACACTTAAGGAAATGGGTGATGATACATGGCAAAACAAGTAGATACGACCTATGGCAATGCTTTGTTCGAACTTGGATGTGAAGAAAACCGATTGGACGACCTTTATGAAGAGGTAAATGCCTTTGTCGGTATTATTGATGAAAATGAGGAACTGGTTAAGCTTCTTAATCACCCTCAGGTAAATAAAGAAGAAAAGGTAAAAATCGTTGAGGAAACCTTTAAAGGCAGAATCTCCGATGATCTTTTGGGACTTCTTGTTACAGTTGTTAATAAGGGACACATAGCTGATATAAAAAATATTCTTAAGCATTTCATCAAGCTGGTGAAGCAAAAGAAAAATATCGGCGAAGCAAGCATCACAAGTGCGATTAATCTAAGCGATGAGCAAAAGAGCAATATAGAAAAAAGATTATTGGAAACAACCTCTTATAATGAGATTGAAACAAGCTATGCTGTTGATAAATCTCTTATCGGCGGGTTGGTAATAAGAATTGAAGACAGAGTAGTTGACAGCAGTATAAGAACAAAACTTGATACCCTTTCAAAGACTCTGGCTAATGCATAAATTTCGAGGAAGGAAGGTGTTTAAGTTCCATGAATTTGAAACCGGAAGAGATTAGTTCCGTAATTAAGGAACAAATCAAGAACTACAAGCAAAAGCTTGAAACATCAGATGTTGGAACCGTAATTCAGGTTGCTGATGGTATAGCTCGTATTCATGGTCTTGAAAATGCCATGCAGGGCGAACTTCTCGAATTCCCGGGTGAAGTATACGGAATGGTGCTTAACCTTGAGGAAGATAATGTCGGTGCGGTTTTGCTTGGTGATTCAAGCAGCATCAATGAGGGTGACATTGTTAAAACCACAGGAAAGGTTGTTGAGGTTCCTGTAGGAGATGCCATGCTCGGACGTGTAGTTAATGCTTTGGGACAGCCTATTGACGGCAAAGGACCTATAAGCACGACAAAAACCAGACCGGTAGAGAGAGTTGCATCGGGTGTTATTTCAAGAAAGTCAGTTGATACTCCGCTTCAGACAGGTATTAAGGCTATTGATGCCATGGTTCCTATCGGAAGAGGACAAAGAGAGCTTATTATCGGTGACAGACAGACCGGTAAGACAGCTATCGCAATAGATACAATAATAAATCAAAAAGGACAGGGAGTTAATTGTATATATGTTGCAATCGGACAAAAGGCTTCAACGGTAGCAAATATCGTTAAGACTCTTACAGAATATGATGCGATGTCATATACAACGGTTGTTGTTTCAACAGCCAGTGAGTTGGCTCCGCTCCAATATATTGCGCCATATGCAGGATGTGCAATAGGCGAAGAGTGGATGGAGGAAGGCAAGGACGTTCTTGTTATCTATGATGATTTAACAAAGCATGCTGCCGCATATCGTACACTTTCATTATTACTTCGTAGACCGCCTGGACGTGAGGCGTTCCCGGGTGATGTATTCTACTTACACTCAAGACTTCTTGAGCGTGCCGCAAAGCTTTCGGATGCTTTGGGAGGCGGATCACTTACCGCTCTTCCTATCATCGAAACTCAGGCCGGCGATGTATCGGCATACATTCCTACGAACGTTATTTCAATAACCGACGGTCAGATATATCTTGAAACAGAAATGTTTAACTCAGGTTTTAGACCGGCTATAAACGCAGGTCTTTCCGTATCAAGAGTTGGTGGTGCCGCTCAGATCGGTGCCATGAAGAAGCTTGCTGCACCAATCCGTGTAGAGCTTGCACAGTTCAGAGAGCTTGCAGCCTTTTCACAGTTCGGTTCGGAGCTTGATGATGATACAAAGGAAAAGCTTGCTCAGGGTGAAAGAATCAGAGAGATGCTTAAGCAGCCACAGTATAAGCCGATGCCTGTAGAAAAGCAGGTAGTTATTATCTATGCTGCAACAAGAAAGTATCTTTTGGATATAGCTGTTGACAGAGTACTTGAGTTTGAGGACGGATTGTTTGAATATATACAGACCAAGTATCCTGAAATTTTCGAAAAGATCAGAACAGATAAGAAGTTAAGTGATGAATTGGAGGAAAGCCTTACAAAGGCTATAACCGAATTCAAGGAAACATTTTAGTCATTAAAAATGAAGGGGATTAAGAGCATAAAGCTTAACCCCATGGAAACGGAGGCGATAAGTCTTGGCATCAATGCGCGACATAAAAAGACGTAAGGAAAGCGTTACAAGTACACAGCAGATTACCAAGGCTATGAAGCTTGTTGCAACAGTTAAGCTTCAAAAGGCAAGAGGTAAGGCTGAGAGTAATAAACCTTATTTTACTACGCTTTATGATACTATCTGTTCCGTACTTGCCTTGACTAAAAATGTTGACCATAAGTATATAAAGGAAAGCGAGAGCAAGAAAAAAGCTCTCATAGTTATAACCTCAAACAGAGGACTTGCCGGCGGCTATAACAGTAACATGGTCAAGCTTATAGCCAATGAGAATAAGGATAAGTTTCCTAAAGAAGACACCTATGTATATGCCATAGGTAAGAAGGGTATTGAGGGTCTTACCCGTAAGGGCTTCAATATTCATAAGGATTATTCCGAGGTTATAAATGCACCTTTATATTCGGATGCTATGGAGATAAGCAAGGAGCTTCTTACCCAGTTTGAAATGGGTGAGATAGGAGAGATATACCTTGCATATACCAATTTCAAAAACACGGTTTCACAGGAGCCAAAGCTTATAAAGCTTCTTCCGATTGACCCGGGTGAGTTTGTACCGGAAGGCCATGACGAAAGAATTCAGATGAATTACGAGGGCTCATCTTCCGGATTGGGAGATTTCCAACCATTTATGTCTGGACTTGATGACTCGGAAAATGAAGAAGCGGTTCTCGATCAGGTTATACCGAATTATATGAGAAGTATAATCTACGGAGCTTTTCTTGAAGCCGTTGCCAGTGAAAACGGTGCCCGTATGCAGGCTATGGATTCGGCTACAAGCAATGCCGAAGAAATGATTGCAGATTTGTCACTTATGTATAACAGAGCAAGACAGGGAGCAATTACTCAGGAACTTACCGAGATAATTGCGGGAGCGGAAGCGATTTCGTAACTGATTGAAATAATATTAAGGAGATAGAAAATGGCAGATACAAATGTAGGAAAAATCACTCAGATTATAAGTGCCGTTATCGATATCAAGTTTCCGGAAGGACACCTGCCGGAGATATATGATGCAATAACAATTGCTACCAGAGACGGTGGCACACTTTATGCTGAGGTTGCTCAGCATCTTGGTGATGATACAGTCAGATGTATAGCGATGGGACCTACTGACGGCTTGGTAAGAGGTATGGAAGCTGTCGGAACGGGAGCACCTATTACGGTTCCTGTCGGTGAAGAAACCTTAGGCCGTATGTTCAATGTACTTGGACAGCCTATAGACGAAAAGCCGGCTCCAAAGGTAGAAACCTATCTTCCTATACACAGAAAGGCGCCTGAATTTAAAGAGCAGGCTACCGATACCGAGATACTTGAAACAGGTATCAAGGTCGTTGACTTACTTTGCCCATACCAGAAGGGTGGTAAAATCGGACTCTTCGGTGGTGCAGGTGTAGGTAAGACCGTTCTTATACAGGAACTTATAACCAACATAGCTACCGAGCATGGTGGTTATTCGGTATTCACCGGTGTTGGTGAGAGAACCCGTGAAGGAAATGACCTTTATTACGAAATGATCGAATCGGGAGTTATCGATAAGACTACCATGGTATTCGGACAGATGAATGAGCCGCCAGGAGCGAGAATGAGAGTAGGTCTTACCGGACTTACCATGGCTGAGTACTTCAGAGATAAGGTAGGAAAGGACGTACTTTTATTCATAGATAACATTTTCCGTTTCACACAGGCAGGTTCGGAGGTTTCGGCCTTACTCGGACGTATGCCTTCAGCGGTTGGTTACCAGCCGACACTTCAGACGGAGATGGGTGCACTTCAGGAGAGAATTACTTCCACAAAGAGTGGTTCCATTACATCCGTTCAGGCGGTTTATGTGCCTGCGGACGACTTAACTGACCCGGCACCTGCAACAACCTTTGCTCACTTGGATGCAACAACGGTTCTTTCACGTTCGATAGTTGAGCTTGGTATCTACCCTGCGGTTGACCCTCTTGATTCAACATCAAGAATACTTGATCCGCGTGTGGTAGGTGAGGAGCATTATAAGGTTGCCAGAGGAGTTCAGGAGATTCTTCAAAAATATAAAGAACTTCAGGATATAATTGCAATTCTTGGTATGGACGAGCTTTCGGAGGAGGATAAGGTAATCGTTGCGAGAGCAAGAAAGATTCAAAGATTCCTTTCACAGCCTTTCCACGTAGCAGAGCAGTTTACCGGACTTCCGGGCAAATATGTACCTGTATCTGATACTATTGCCAGCTTTAAGGAAATTCTTGAAGGTAAGCATGACGATATACCTGAAAGCTATTTCTTAAATGTGGGAAGTATAGAAGACGTACTCGCAAAGTGCAAGTAAAGTATTGGTTTCTTATTTGATATATAAGAAGAAATGAGGACGATATGGCAGATAATACAATGAAAGTTAAAATATTATCACCTGAGAGAGTGTTCTATGAGGGTGATGTCACTTTCATAGAATTTAATACTACGGCAGGCATGCGTGGCATATATCCGAAGCATGTACCGACTACCATGGTATTGCAGCCGGGAGTTTTGAAGCTTGTTGAAGCAGGCGGCGAGAAGGTCGCTGCGCTTCATTCGGGCTTTGTAGAAGTTCTTCAGGATTCCATAACCATGCTTGCAGAAAGCGTTGAGTGGCCGGATGAGATAGACGAAAAGCGTGCCGAAGAGGCTAAAATCCGTGCGGAACGTCGTATAGGTGATGACACTCAGGATCATAACAGAGCAGAACTTGCCCTTAAGAGAGCGGTTCTCAGATTGCAGATGTGTAAGAAATAAATCATATTTGTAAAGATTTGCTGTCAAGGAAACGAATAAAGGGGGAAAAATATGAACGGTAAAAAAAAGGCTGTTAAAAAAGGTTCGATTATTGTTACTCTTTTAGTTATGACAGTTATGCTTTTGGTTGCCTGCGGCAAAAGCCGTAAGATAAATCCGGGAGAAGACGGAGCAACCGAGGGTGAAAACAATACCACACAAAATGGCGATACAACGGAAGAAACACAAAATGTCGGAGATATGCAGGTAACATATCTTCAAAGACCGATGCTTATAAGCGGAACCGCAGGCAGAGACTACGGAGGAGCGATGGTTGCAAGCGTAACGGAATACAGTATAGATCCTGCTTTTTCCAACGTTTATGACAGCGACCGCGTTCAAAACATGACGGATAACCAGAAGGACTTTATCGCAAATAACGGTTTTGTGGTTGTACCGGGCTGGGATAATGAGTTTTTTGAGGTCTATGAAGATAATCGTTATGGTTATCATGCAAACTTCATAACCGTTGACTCCATGATGCATACTTATCATCTTTATTTTGCATTTTTGCTTCGAACCACTGAGAAGGAACATCTTTCAAATGATTTGACAAATCTTACGGCTCAGATGTTAAATGCTTCCCAGGCTCAATATGATAAGCTAAAGGGAACGGAGTGGGAACAGGCTGCAAAGAACAATCTTGCTTTCTTTGCGATAGGAAATAAGCTGCTTGATCCAAATGCTAAGCTTCCTGCTGATGTAAGCGACGTGGCAGAAAAAGAGCTTGCACTTATAAATGCTTCGGCTGAGTTGACCGAATCGCCGCTTTTTACTACCTCGAATGAACCGGTATATGAAGATTATACTCAATATAAGCCAAGAGGATATTATGACGGTGATGAGCTTCTTGAAAGATACTTCAGAACCATGATGTGGTACGGAAGAAGAAATTTTGCTGTAAAAGATGAAACCCAGGCGCGTTCGGCACTTCTTATGACACTTGCCATGGAAGGTGACGCATTTGCCGATTGGGAAAAGATATATGTGGTTACCTCGTTCTTTGCGGGAACCTCCGATGATTGCGGATATTATGAATTCCGCCCTATCATAGAGGCTGCTTACGGAAAAGATGTAACCGTGGATAAGCTTCCGGGAAATACTGCCGGATGGGATAATTATAAAAAATTAACAGAGGAGCTTGAACCTCCTAAAATAAATTCGGTTCCTGTTTATGCATCCGATTCAGATGAGGAAGTTGAAGAAAAGATAACGGGATACAGATTTATGGGACAGAGATTTTCTATAGATGAGTCGATATTTACACAGCTTGTCTACAGAAATACACAGGAAAACTCTGCGGGAGAAAACAGAATGCTTCCGAATGCGCTTGATGTGCCGGCGGCACTCGGCTCCGAGACGGCTCTTTCTATCCTTACGGACATGGGAGAGACAGATTACAAAAACTATAATGAAAATATGACAAAGCTCAGGGAAGAGATTGCAAATGCCCCTGCCGATACATGGGATGCAAGTCTTTACTCGGGCTGGATAAATACCTTAAGACCTTTGCTTAAGCCTAAAAAACAGGGATATCCTATATTTATGCAAAGCGAGGAATGGAATAAGAAAAATCTTCAAACCTTCCTTGGAAGCTATACGGAGCTTAAGCATGATACCGTCCTTTATTCAAAGCAGATGGTTGCTGAGATGGGCGGCGGTGAAATACCTGAGCTTGACGACAGAGGATATGTTGAACCGGAGTTTGAAGTATATTCAAGACTTGCCGATCTGGTTAGGGCAACCTCTGAAGGACTGGAAGGATATGGTTATTTGAGTTCGGGAAGCAAGTCGGATCTTGAGATTCTGGCTGATTTATCCGATCAGCTTGCTACCATATCGGGAAAAGAGCTTAGAAGTGAGCTTCTTACCGACGAAGAGTATGAGCTTATCAGATCCTTCGGTGGACAGCTTGAGCATTTCTGGCAGGAAGCAACCAAGGATCAGGCAGGAAAGGACTATTTTACTACCAATGAGTTTCCGGCGTCAATAGTAACCGATATAGCTACAGATCCTAACGGCGCATGTCTTGAGGTAGGAACAGGAAAAGTAAATATTATTTATGTAATTGTTCCTGTTGACGGACAGCTTAAGGTCGCAAGCGGACCTGTATATTCTTACTATGAGTTTGCTCAGCCGATAAGTGACAGACTTACGGATAAGGAGTGGAGGACCATGCTCGGCATAGAATTTGATGAAAATGTTGAATGGACCGGCGAGTCTCAAATTGACAGAGCCGAATGGACAAATTCATTTGTAAAAGAATACGAATGGGGATATTAACATATGCCGGATAGAAATAAAAAAAATCCGACAAAAGAAAAACCGAATAAAAGAAAATTAATTAAAACTGCGATTATAAGCCTTTTATCTGTGCTTATAATCGCAGTGCTGTGTATAGCATTAATATTTTTTCTGTATAAAAGAGGTTTCTTTCTGCCGGGCTATATAACATGGAATAATCAAAAAAATACATTCTCGATAGATGAAAAATCTGTAGATTTTTTACTCTCTAAAAAGAAGCTTCGTATAACGGACCATGATACCGGAGAGCTCCTTTACGAATCACCGAAGGGGTGGCTTGTATCGGATTATTTTTTTGCGGATATTGACTCGGATGAAAGAAACGAGGTTGTATTGATAGTGTGGAAGCAGGGAAGCTTCGGAGAACACAGGCCTTTTTGGCATAAGGGTAAAGATAATAAATGGACACAGCATATCTTTATCTATGAGTGGGACGGTGAAAGAAAAGACCGGCTTGATCCGAAATGGATGTCTTCGGGACTCGGAATCAGAGTTCACAAATTTGAAGTGGATGAAAAAAACAGAGTACATTTTATAGATGACGAAGGTGAGGAAACCATCTGGCAATGGCTCGGATGGGGACTTACACTGGTAGAAGTAATACCTGTGTCCGAATAAATATAAAAAAGAATTCAGACAAAAGAAATGATTTGATATATGATATTGTTATAAATAAATTTGTGGTAAAAAATATAAGTAAATGATATAGTATATTTAGGGATTTATGATTAAATATTAAGATTTTTTTGACGATATATAATATGGAGTATGATATGCGCGGAATATTTATTTCAATGGAGGGACCGGACGGTTCCGGTAAAAGTACACAGCTTGAACTGATTAAAAAATACCTCGAGGAGAAGGGGTACGAGATAATCATTACCAGAGAGCCGGGGGGAACCAGAATAAGCGAAGCTGTACGCGAGATAATTTTAAATAAAGAATATACCGAGATGGGGTATATGACGGAGGCGCTTCTTTATGCATCTGCGAGAGCACAGCTTGTAACCGAGGTTATTAAGCCTGCTATAGAAAGCGGAAAGGCTGTTATAAGTGACAGATTTGTGGATTCATCAGCCGTATATCAGGGAATGGCAAGAGGACTCGGCGTGGAAAATGTATATAAGATAAACGAGTTTGCCATACAGGGTATGATGCCCGATCTTACCATACATCTTGATTTACCGGCAAAGGTCGGCATAAGCAGAAAAAAAGACCAGAAAGAACTCGACCGTATGGAAATGGAAACCCTTGACTTCCATGAAAAAGTAGCCGAAGGCTACCGAAAGCTTGCGAGTCTTGCACCTGACCGCATATATACCATAGACGCCACGCAGTCAGTTGAAACTATAAATAAGTTGATAATTGATAAAGTAGAAAAATTATTAAATGATTAGATAATATACACTTTAGTAAACTGTTATTTTTAATAAATATAATTTATTTTGCCAATGTGTAAGGATAGACGAGTTTAATGTATCTATAAGCAGGTACTTTGAGTCCGTCGGTACTTAGCGAGTTGGCGTAGACAACGAGATTAGTACCGCTTATGCTCCCAATCTGAGATTGGGAGAGCCCGTCGCGGCTTTGAGCGACTTCAAACTTCGCTGTTAGGCGAAGTACCTTATGTGAGACGAGAGTAGCGAGAGCGTGCCTGCAATAGATACATTAAACTCGTCTATCCGGAATGGAAGAAGGAAAAAAATATGGATATAAATCGTATAAACCAGCTGCAGCAGCTTACGCAGGCTGAAGCACCGAAGACAAATGAAAAGACAAATGACGAGTTTCGATTTACTCTTGTTAAAAATATACAGGATAGTGAGCTTCAGGATAAACTGAGCTCTCTTATGAAGGAAATCGAGGAGCAGGGTGCGAGGATAGCCAAGCATATGGATATTAAGGATATGAAAAAATATCGCACCACTATAAAAGAATTTATGAATGAGATAGTATCCCGCTCACATGAATTCTCAAGAGAAAATTTCCTTGACAGAAGAGGGCGTCACAGAGTTTACGGAATAGTAAGACAGGTGGATAAAAACCTTGACGAGCTTGCCGAGGAGCTTCTAAAGGACGAAAAAGACAATCTTGCCATACTCGGAAAGATTGATGATATAAGAGGATTATTGCTTGATATTTCAACCTGATTTGCGGACTTGCTTAGAATTAAAATATTAGGTATAATAATATGTTAGATAATTCATGGATGAATACAGGGGGGTGTTGCTTATGAATTTCAGAGACATAGTAGGACATGAGGATATAATCAAACATTTTAAAAGCAGCATAGAGATGGATAAGGTTGCGCATGCTTATATCATAAACGGAGAGGTCGGAAGCGGAAAAAAGACGCTTGCGCGCACTTTTGCGAAAACCCTTGAGTGCGAAGAGGGAAAGTGCGATCCTTGTGATAAATGTCAGTCATGTAAGCAGGTTGAGTCGGGAAACCATCCTGACATAATATATGTAAATCATGATAAGACTACCATATCCGTAAATGATGTAAGAGACCAGATCATTTCAACCATGGATATAAAACCATATAAGAGCAAATATAAGATATACATAGTTGATGAGGCTGAGCTTATGACAAGAGAAGCACAAAATGCATTACTTAAGACTATGGAGGAACCGCCTGAGTACGGCGTGGTAATTTTGCTTACATCAAATATAGATAAGCTTTTGCCGACGGTTATTTCACGTTCAATCGTGTTAAATACAAAACCGGTAAGAGAGCGTGACATATTGGATTATCTTACGAAGGAAATGGGACTTTCGGACGACAAGGCATATTTCTGCCTGGATTTTGCCCAGGGAAATCTCGGTAAGGCGATAAAACTTGCCGGAAATGATGAATATGTTCGTGTAGTTGAATCGGTCGTAAATGTATTGACTCATATTCCTGATATGGATGTGGACGACCTTGCAAAGTCGGTATCCGATATAGAACAGTTCAAGCTTTCCATGGATGATTACATGGACTTGATGATGATGTGGTACAGAGATGTACTTATGCTTAAGGTTACGGGAAATATAGACAAGCTTTTGTTTAAGGAACAGTATTCCACCCTTAAAAAGCAGGCGGGGGTGCTGGGATACAGTGCTATCGATGAAAAGATAAATGCAATCGACAGGGCAAAAACCCGTCTTGATGTAAATGCTAATTTTGACGTGACTATGGAATTGTTATTACTTACATTAAAGGAGAACCAGAAATGAGGGATGTAATAGGCGTTCGTTTCAGACCGAACGGCAAGATATATTTTTTCGACCCGCTTAAATTTGATATAGAAGTGGGCAAATTTGTAATTGTTGAGACAGCAAGAGGTGTTGAGTACGGTAAGGTCGTACTCGGAAAAAGACAGATAGATGAAGGAAAAATGGCATCACAGCTTAAGCCTATCATAAGAATTGCGACCGAGAAGGATGATAAGCAAAATGAAGAAAACAAGATTAAAAGTAAAAAGGCATATGACATCTGCCTTGAGAAGATAAAGAAGCACGGTCTTGTAATGAAGCTTATAGATGCCGAATACACCTTTGATAATAATAAGGTATTATTTTATTTTACGGCAGACGGAAGAGTTGACTTCAGAGAGCTTGTAAAGGATTTGGCTGCAGTATTTAAGACAAGAATAGAGCTTAGACAGATTGGCGTAAGAGATGAAACCAAGATAGTGGGCGGTATAGGAATATGCGGTAGAGAACTTTGCTGTCATAAGCACCTCTCGGAATTTGTTCCGGTATCTATTAAGATGGCAAAGGAACAGAACCTTTCACTTAATCCTACCAAGATATCGGGAGTATGCGGAAGACTTATGTGTTGTCTTAAGCATGAGCAGGAAACTTACGAATATTTAAATGACAGACTTCCGAATGTCGGGGATATAGTTAAGACAAAGGACGGAAAGAAGGGTGAGGTTCATTCGATTAATGTCCTCCGTCAAAAGGTTAAGCTTATAGTAACGCTTGAGGACGACACCAAGGAAATCGAGGAATATAATGTAGATGACCTTAGATTTAAGCCTCGTAAAAGAAGAAATGATAATCAGGTTAATGATGCGGAGTTAAAAGCTCTTGAAGCACTTGAGGCAAAAGAGGGCGGCTCGAAGCTTAATGACTAATATGATTGAAACAGACCGGTCTGTTCATAAGATCATACAGGAAAATATATGGATAATTTGATTAAAAATAATGAAAGACTTGATGACCTCCAATGTAAGGGTTATCAGATAATACAGAATCCGGACATGTTTTGCTTTGGAATGGATGCGGTACTTTTGGCCGACTTTGCAACCGGAAAAAAGGGTGGCAAGGTTATGGATTTGGGAACCGGAACGGGAATAATTCCGATTCTTATGGAAGCAAGAGACAAGGCAGCACATTTTACCGGATTGGAAATCCAGAATGAAAGCGCCGATATGGCGCTTCGTTCAGTTATATACAACAATCTTAGCGAAAAGATTGATATAGTTTGCGGTGACATTAAAGAAGTCGGAAATATTTTTGAAAGAGAAAGCTATGATGCGGTTGTGTCAAATCCGCCTTACATAAGCGGAAGTCACGGACTTGAAAACCCGAGCGAACCGAAAAATATAGCAAGGCACGAAATATTGCTTACGCTTGAAGATGTTATAAAGGCAGCAGCATATCTTCTTAAGGTGGGCGGAGCATTTGCCATGGTGCATAAGCCTTTTCGACTTGCGGAAATAATAAGACTTCTATCGGCATATTGCCTTGAACCGAAACGTATGTGCATGGTACAGCCGCATGCGAATAAGGAACCCAATATGGTACTAATCGAAGCGGTAAAGGGCGGAAATCCAATGATTAAAATCGAACCGACACTTATAGTATATAACAAGGACGGAAGCTATACGGACGAGCTTCTTAAAAGATATAATATGAGGTAAAAAAATGGCAGGAAAACTTTATCTTGTTGCAACACCTATAGGTAACCTTGAGGACATAACATATCGTGCGGTAAGGATACTAAATGAGGTAGATATCATTGCGGCAGAGGATACCAGAAACAGCATAAAGCTCTTAAATCATTTTGATATAAAAACCCCGATGACAAGCTATCATGAGCATAATAAATTTGAAAAGGCAGATGAGATTATCGCACTTTTGACTGAAGGAAAAAATATAGCCGAGATAACGGATGCGGGTACTCCCGGTATATCCGATCCCGGTGAAGAACTTGTAAAAAAGTGTTATGAAAACGGCATAGAAGTGGTACCCGTTCCGGGTGCTTGCGCTGCGGTAAATGCGATTATTGCATCCGGACAGCCGACAAGAAGATTTGCATTTGAGGCATTTTTACCGTCCGAAAAAGAAAAAAAAGAAAGAAAACTGGTGCTTGATGAATTAAAAAAAGAAACAAGAACGATGATTATATACGAAGCACCTCACAGGCTTACAAGAACACTCAAGGAATTATGTGAAACGCTTGGCGACAGGGAAGCGACGGTATGCAGGGAGCTTACTAAAAAACATGAAACATTTTTTAAGACATCCTTATATAAGGCTGCGGAATACTACGCCGAAAACGAGCCTAAGGGCGAGTGCATAATTGTTATAAAAGGAAAATCAATTGAAGAGATAGAAAAAGAAGCTGTCGCAAGATGGGAACAGATGTCGGTTACGGAGCATTTGAAAATGTATATCGAACAAGGTATGGATAAGAAGGAAGCGGCTAAGCTTGTGGCAAAGGACAGAGGGGTTTCAAAAAGAGAAATATATGAATATACGATAGACTTACAGAGCTAATGGTTGTCGGATGGGAGCGGCTGTCAGATAAGTATTTTTATAAGACAGGAGTTGTATTTGCAGAAAGGTGTGGTATTTAACATGAGATTTTGTGAAGAATTAAAAAGATATATGGATATTATAGGTTGCTCAGCGACTGAATTAAGCAGGAAAACCGGCATTTCAAATGCTGCCATAAGCAGATATATCAGTGGAAAAAGAGAGCCCGAACCTGAAAGCGAATATATAAAAAAGCTTTCCGATGCACTTTATATTCTGGCTGATGAAAAATCTCTCGGTATAAAAAAATCCGAGATTTTAAATATACTTGAGGAAAGCCTGACATCATCAAAAAAAATCTACGAATTTGAAGATTTTGTCGGAAATTTTAAGCTTCTTCAGGAGGGGCTCGGTCTTTCAAACGTAAGCATGGGAAAGGCTCTGGGCTATGATGCATCATATATATCGAGAATAAAAAAAGCCGAGAGAAAACCCCTTGACATAGATGATTTTATAGAGCGGATTGCAGGCTATATAGTTGATAATTATAAGTCGGCGGAAAGAAGAAATTTTATAGCAAAAATATTTGAATGCAGGCCGGAAGACTTAAAGGGCGATGACATATATGGCGAAAAGATAAAGAGCTGGCTTATGGAAAGACATACGGATTATAATGAGATAATCCACGGATTCTTACAAAGACTTGATGATTTCTCGCTTGATGACTATATAAAGGAAGACCTTGGAAAAGTCAGAGTTATAAACAGTCCGATTTTGCTTCGGGGCGGAAGAAATTACTATGGTGTCGAAGGAAGAAAGGCTTCCGAGGAAGAATTCATAAAGCTTACACTTTTATCAAAGTCAACGGAACCTATATTTTTTTATAATGATCTTCCTATGGCTAAGGCGGCAGAGGACGAAAAATTTAAGAAAAGATATATTCTTGCCATGTCCATGCTTTTGAAAAAAGGGCTTCATCTTAACATGGTACATAATATTGACAGACCGATGGAAGAAATGATACTCGGAATGGAAGGCTGGTTTCCGATGTATATGACAGGTGCGATTTCGCCTTACTATTTTCCGAAAAAACCGTCGGATATGTTTTGTACATCGCATATGACTTCGGGTTCCGTGGCACTTTCGGGAGAATGCATAAGCAATAATCAGGAACGTGGTAAATTTTATCTGACTACAAAGAAAGAAGAACTTCCGTACTATAAGGCCAAGTCCAGATATATGTTAAAAAAAGCAAAACCTTTGATGGTTATATATACAGCTGATAAAGAAAAGGAATTTGAGGAATTCCTGCGATCCGAGGATGATGGAAGTATCAGAAACATAACCTCCGGTAAATTTAAAAATATGGATTTTACCGTAAGTAGAAAGTGGATTTCGATGAATAAACAGCTATCGCCAAAGATACATTTTGTTATATACAACGAAAAGCTTCAAAACGCTATAAGAACATATCTGGCTGATAAATAAAAGTGCCTTTTCGTGGGAAAATGAGAAAAAAGAAAGTGCCTTTTCGTGAGAAAACACGACTTGACAAAGTGCCTTTTCGTGATGTACATATATATTAGAATGTTGAAATATATAGTTTTTTTCGGATTGGAGAGGGCAAAATGGAAATAAAAAGAAAAATATATAGTGAACTTGTTAAGTGGAAGAATAAAGATAACGGAAACAGTGCACTTTTGATAGAAGGTGCAAGACGTGTCGGCAAAAGCTATATAGCAGAAAAATTCGCAAAAAATGAATATAAAAGCTACATTTTGATAGATTTTGCCAAGGCATCGAAATCAATTAAAAAGCTATTTGAAGAAAATGGAGATGACTTAAACCATATTTTTTCCGTATTGTCAGCAAATTATAAAGTAAGACTTTACGAAAGACAATCAGTGATTATTTTTGATGAGGTTCAATTGTGCCCTGCTACAAGACAAATGATAAAATATCTCGTAGAGGATGGACGATATGATTATATTGAAACAGGTTCGTTGATATCTTTGAAGCGAAATATAAGAGATATAGTTATTCCGTCTGAAGAAGAAAGTATACAGATGTATCCTTTAGATTTTGAAGAATTTTTATGGGCTATGGGTGATGAAGTTACTTATCCGTTAATCATACAGCATTTTGAAAAGAAAGAGCCGTTGGGACAGGCACTTCATCAAAGCATTATGAAAAGCTTCAGACAATATATGCTCGTTGGCGGCATGCCGCAGGCAGTAGAAATGTTTGCACAGAAAAATGATTATGAATTGGCAGACAGAATTAAGAAAAGAATTTTGCACCTTTACAGGGAAGATATAGCAAAATTTGCCGAAGGATATGAAAGCAAGGTGTACTCAATATTTGATAATATTCCGGCACAACTTTCAAGAAAAGAAAAGAAATATAAATTATCCTCGCTTTCGAAGTCGGCACGATTAAGGGAATATGAGGATGCGTTTGTATGGCTTGATGAGGCGATGGTCGTAAGCCCTTGTTTTAACTCGACTGATCCCAATATTGGACTAAAGCTTAACGAGGAGCATACAACACAGAAAATATATATGACGGATACAGGCCTTTTGGTCACTTTAACATTTCAGGATGATGATTATATGGACAATAAATTATATAAGGATATCCTTCTGGATAGGATAAATGTTAATGAGGGTATGCTTATGGAAAATATTGTAAGTCAAATGTTACGAGCATCGGGCCACAGACTTTATTTTTATTCACGCAACGATAAAAATAAACGTGAAAATAATATTGAGATAGATTTTTTGATTAAACACGACAGAAAAATCTGTCCCGTGGAGGTTAAGTCCTCTGCATATAAGAAACATTCGTCTTTGGATAAATTCAGTAATAAATTTTCCGAAAAAATAGGTGAAAAATACATCCTTTATCCCAAAGATATTATGATAAAAGATGGAGTTATTCATCTTCCGATATATATGGCCGGATTGTTGTAAACAAATTTACCGCATTTGTCATTGACAAGTGCGGTAAATTTGTTTACAAAATGTATCGGAATTGATATAATAAAACCATGTTTATCCTAAAGGGTTTGTCGCTTTAAACGTAAAGAAAACGATAAATCTGAAAAATAACAAAAATATTAAAAAAGGGGGATTTTTAATGAAAAAAGCAAAAAGGCTGATGGCACTGCTTTTGACTCTTGCTTTGGCTTTGTCATTTATTCCGGTAAATATAGCTAAAGCGGATATGTCACTTAGAGTGACATTCAACGGACCATGGGAAGTGGGAGAAGAAAGTGTCAGTGCAGATAAGAACGGAGAAGTATTGCTTGGTTTTGATGATGAGATATCCTTAACGGGCTTTAATTCAGAAACCATGGAAGCGGTTTTAACAGGTCCAAATAATTTTGAAGCAACACTTATTGTGGATGAAGAGGGAAAAACAAGTATTTCCACTGCAAGTGTAGATTCTTTTCCGGTAAACATGAACTTTATCGTGCGTGCCAAGAATAGTGGCGGCGGAAATAATAATGAGGCAAAAATAGTATTCCGCGGTGTTGACTCGTTTGAGTTATATGGAAGTGAGTATCCGTATGCGGCTCTTGAATATAAAAATGCTGAAAATAAAACTGTAAAAGTTTATGTACAGCCATTAAATAGTACTACTACTTTAGAAAAGCGTACTGAAGACATCCGTAACGGTGAGGAAATTATCGGTCAAAGAGATGTCCTTATTACAAGCGGTGGGGAGCTTACCTTTGCCTTCCCGGAAAACCCGAAGAGTGCTTGTTATAATGAATTTATTAACGGACAGCCTAAGACTGATCAACCTGAGAATTTAGAAGTCACATATAATACAGATTATCACCAATATGAATCTTCTTTAACAACCACTGTAGGCAGTGAGTATGAGGTAGACATTGATTTTATAGGAAATGGCGGTGATCCTCAATCCGGCGGAAATGAAAATGAGGCAAAAATAGTATTCCGCGGTATTGATGAAATAGGATTTGATGAACATACAAATACTGCAACTATTACATATAAAAATGCTCAAAATGAGGATGTAACAGTAACAGTAGCTCCTGCACAAGGTACTACATTGGAAAAGCGTGCAGAGCAGATATATGACGGTGAGACGCCGACGGATAGTTACAGGGATGTACTTATTACAAACGGTGGAGCTGTTGATATTAGTTTTACCGCAGAACCGTTAAGTGCAAATTATAATGAATTCATCAACGGACAGCCTCAGACTGAACAGCCTGTGGATTTTGAGATTAATAATAATGAAACCTCTTTGACAACTGTAGTAGGCAGTGAGTATGAGGTGAATCTTGATTTCGCCGGAAACGGCGGCGGTGGCGGTCCTCAACCGGGTGGAAATTCAACTGCCAAGATTAATATTTCCGGTATGGATTATAATGGCAATCCTAGCTGGACCGGAACTCCGGGATATGGTCATGAAAAGGTAACCACATATTATGATAAGTATTGGTTTTCAACTCAATTTGCCATAAATGAAAACGGAGAGCATGGCCAAAGAACCGAAAGATGGGATATGTTTAGTTGGGAAGATAACTATACTGATGAACAATATGCCGAAGCTGCACAAAGATACGGAACTCAGGTTATCTCATATGACAAAGAAGATGGTGCAGAAACTGTAGATATTAGTGTTTTCTTAGGAAACTGGGGAGACAGAATAGATGCGATTAAGATAAATGATGTGGACTACAGTAACCAGCTTCATCTCGATGGCGATCCGACGAAACCTAATATCTTTGATGATGAAGCTTCCATGCTTAGATTATTCAAAGATCAGGGTATATATATTACTATTAAAGATGTACCGGTTAACGAATGTGAAGATGATGGTATAGACGATGAATATAATATTCAGATAGCAGCTTCACCAAATTCAAATTGCTATATAGGAAATTTCCTCTGGTCACAGGATGATTATTATGCTCCGATTGAAATGGGTGGAATTGAGCCGAGTGATAAATATATAGGTAAGTCAACGCTTACACTTATGGATATATATTATCAGGACGGAACCTTTGATCCGAATCAGGAACCGGACAGTACGGACGGATTTTATCATCTTGATGACGGATGGTATAAGCATATTGCAGTTGATGATAGTGTAAAAGAATATACAAATGAGGAGATGCCGGCAATCCATTATCAGCTTGATCGTCGTGGATATAATCCGGAGACACATTCTGAGTCAGGACCATCAAACAGCGAGATGGTTATGCCTACGGGAACCTGGGTTAAGATGAAGATTCAGCCTGAGCAGGGATATCAGGTAAAATCATTCAGCGGTGTAAACAGAAATGCCGGAAATGTAAAGATACTCAGTGATGAAGCAGATGATGCATGTATCTTTATGTTTAAGATTGACAGCGGTAATTTCCATATCGGTGCAAATGTTGTACCATATGAAAATACGGCAGATACAGAAGAGTCTGAAGCTGTTTCGGCTGCATCTGTAGATCTTGAGGCAGGAACTCTTGACGGTGGAACCGGAGAACTTTCAGTCGTAGATATTCAGATAAATGGCCAGGATGCCGTTCCATATAAGGAGGCATTGGAAAGTGATGCCGATGATTATAATATTGAGGCAGGCCTTGATCTTAGCTTAAATGAGATATATTTAAAGGGTGGAGTACAGGATGATAATGCTGATGCTGCATGGAGAACCGAAGTGGGTAATACTTCAGAGGGACTTAATGAACCTGCGGAAATTACACTTTCGCTTGATGAAGATATAGATCTTTCGGGAAAGGATGTCCAGATTGTACATAAAAATACACATGCAAATAATGGTACCGAAACGAGATATGAAAGTGTAATGATTACAGGATATGATCCTGAAACAAATGCAATTTCCTTTGAAGCGCCAAGCTTTTCCGATTATGCAATACTTACCAAGGAAGCAGCTGTACCGGAAGGAAATAAAGCTAAGCTTAGGATAAATACAACCCTCGGAGTCATGTCGAACGATCAAGCAACCTTTACATACAAGGACGGAGATGAAACTGTAGGTGTTGTACAAACTTCTGATGTAGTTGCGTTGGAAGCAGAAAAAGATGATAAAGACAATGTTGTTTCACAGTTTGCATATACAACGAAAGAAGCAGATGTTGAATTTATTTTAGTCCCTGCTAATAAATACTATAAGGCTCAGGTACTTGAAGACAGAAAATGGATAGATCTTAAAGAAGTAAAACCTGTTGGTGGAGAATCATATTATAAATATAAACTTTCAAATTATGAATTAACACCGGACGGAACTCCTGTTACGGACGTTCAGTTCAGATTTGTATGTACAAGAACCTATGATATAAGCTTTGCTGAACCTACTCTTACTGTTGGTGAGGGTGAAGAGACGATAACTGCAGATGTTGTCGGAATTCAAGGATTTGATGAGGCCTTAACAGGTGGTAAAGTGGCTAAGGGTACAAATATTGCAGGTCTTGGCGCTAAGGATAATATTACTCTTTCCGGTTTTGATCCTGAAAGAATGGTTGTAAGAATAACCGCAGCCGGTACGACCGGTTGGGCAAAGGTTTTGAATCCGATTCCTGTAGATGATAATTATGTAGTGTCACTCGGAATGCTTGATGTTCCGGAAGGAAGTACAGTATTAGAATTCAGCCTTATCGAAAAGAGGGGAGATAACTTCGGACCAAACGGTGGAGAAGATTCTGATGAAGCAGTATTAGCATTCCCTGAATCAAGTCAGATTACGTTTAATGAAAATACAAGTACAGCAACCGTAACATATATAAATAATCAAGGTGAGGATGTTGCAGTTACTGTAAAACCGGCAGAAGGTACAATGTTGTATAAACGTGCCGATCCGATTTTTGATGACCAAGGCACCGGAGAACAACCGCCGGAACCTGTAGGTTATGTGGATGTGCTTGTTACAAACGGAGGACAGCTCACTTTCGAATTCAGCGAAGAACCTCTGTATGCGGGATATTATATGGATGATGATTCACGTGATGAAAATCCGAGAGGTATCGATATCAATAATAAAACCGCAACATTTGCTACCGAGAAAGGACATGCTTATGAGGTTTGTCTTGACTTTGGAGGTAACGGAGGTCCGGATCCGAATATTGCAGTTGTAAGATTCCATGGTGCGGTTGATATAAAGAAAGATAATTCAGGCGTTGTAACAGTAACTTATCTTGATAAGAATGATAAAAATGTTAAGCTTACCGTAACTGCACAGGAGGGCGTTATTGATCGAGCAGGTACTAATGTTTGGTATGATTCTGAAACCGATTCGCAGGTAACAGAATATGAGCTTTATTCTACCGGTGGTGTTATCAATATTACATTCCCGAAGAGTCCGGAGCATACGCTTGCTTTCTGGAGTGCTGTTATAAACGGTGTGCCGGGAGACCCTATAGATTTTGTATTTAATGCTAATAATAAAACAACATTAGATACAGAGCCGGGAAATGACTATGATGTAGATATCAGTTTCGTAGATGGTCCGGAACCACCTCATTCCGATGGAACAATTAAGACAAACGGTATTTATTGTGCAAGCAATTATCCTTCTATTCAGGCAGGTATATCTATTGAAAAGAGCAATGAAGAAGATGACGTAGAATACAGATGGGTTGCATGCGACAGCAATAATCCTTTGGTATGGTTTGAGGTTAGCCCATGGAAGTTAAATAACAACTGGATGAGTTGGACACCTGAAAAATCAGGAAGCTATGTATTCGTTTGCTATGCGAGAGTTGTGGGAAATGAGGAAGCATCCGAAATCCAGAGTGCATTCGGAACCGAATACCATAAGGCGATTAAGGCAGTTTGCCAGATGCCGTATGACGGAGGCTTTTTGGTAGGTATTGAATCCAGAGATAATCCTAATAATTCTTACAAGTATGAGATGCTTGTTTTGGATTGTAATTTGCTGGTTCAGGGAGATCCGAATCCTTGGATTTATTCTACAGGAAAATGCGGTTCATTAGATAATTCATTGTGGACATTGTGGAAACCTGTTTATGGTTATTATTGGACATTGTTCAGAATATACGATGCGAACGATAATCTTATTGATGAAGTTTGTTACGGATTTACAAATGCAAATTAAATATTTGTTAACTTGAACCTTTAATGGGGACTGTGTCTTTGAAGACACAGTCCTCTTTTTTGTTTTTTAATCTTATTTTAATCTGTTTTTTATTGTATTTGCAGGAATTGAATGGTAAAATAAATGCAATGTTTTTATATAAAGTACTTGTTATAATTATAATTTAATTATTTAGGGAGGATTCATAAAATGGAAGCAAGAACTGCAGGAATAGTAAGTTACATTACATGGATAGGCTGGATTATAGCACTTATTAACGGAGATCAGGATGACGAATTTATAAAGCATCATCTTAATCAGGCATTGATTATAAATATTTGTGCAACCATATGTGGTGCGATAAGCGGTGCTCTCGGTTGGATTCCGGTTATTAGAATATTTTCGGGAATTATTTTTGGTTTTATAGGGCTTGTTGTATTTATCATGGCTATAGCAGGTATTGTTTCTGCATCAAACAACAGCACCAAGCCACTTCCTGTTATCGGTGATATCAAGCTTATGAAGTAGTACAATTGCACCGGACGTATAAAATAACAGACATTAAAGATTTAGGAGATGATTTTATGTATAAGGACATATCGGGACTTGTGCTTTATCGTGATTTGACCGGTGACAGTATTCTTTATAAGATGGCTGAGATTTTTCATGACAGGGATAATAAGCTTTGCGATGATGCTACCATAATAAGCCGGATTTACAGCCAGATTAAGAGGATACTTGATGTGGCTACAAGCTATGGATTTAATCGTAATCTTTGGCAGGACTACCTGGCCTTTTATCTTATTACAAATGAAAATTCATTTACGCTTACCTGCGAAAAAGTCGGTGCCGGAGACGGAACCGTAAATAAATTTGCAAAAAATGATTATGAGATATTCAACAGACTTTTTCATTATGATTTTTCAAAATTGGAAAATGAACTTGGCATAGATTGCTTTTCAACCATAATAGATTATAAGTCTCTTCCGAAAAAGGAACAGATGTATAATCAAAATGTCAGTGAAAAGGTAAGATATATCAGCGATCATGTGAGCGAGGCTAAGGATGTAGATGATATATTTAACATCATGACGGAATTTTATAAGCATTACGGTGTCGGAATGTTCGGACTTAACAAGGCATTTCGCATACGCCATGAGGATGGTAAGGATCTGGAATTTATCGCTATAAATAATACTGACAAGGTTATGCTCTCCGATCTTGTCGGATACGAGGTTCAAAAGAAGAAGCTGGTTGATAATACCGAAGCTTTCGTAAACGGCAAAAAAGCCAATAATGCTCTTTTGTTTGGTGACAGCGGAACCGGTAAGTCCACAAGCATAAAAGCTATTATAAATGAATATTACGATCAGGGACTTAGAATGATTGAGATTTATAAGCATCAATTCAGGGATTTATCTGCCGTAATATCTCACATAAAAAACAGAAATTATAAATTTATAATATATATGGATGACCTTTCCTTTGAGGATTTTGAGATAGAATACAAATATCTTAAAGCAGTTATTGAAGGCGGTCTTGAAACCAAGCCTGATAATGTGCTTATTTATGCGACCTCGAACAGAAGACACCTGATCAAGGAAACCTGGAGTGACCGTGATGATGTTGAGGTTGATAACGGCATGCATAAGTCGGATACTATGCAGGAGAAGCTTTCTCTTGTTAATCGTTTCGGTGTTACCATCAGTTATTCAAAACCGTCAAAGAAGGAGTTTAATACGATAGTTACCGAAATAGCAAAGCGCTATCCGGAGATTACATTAAGTGATGAAGAGCTTTGCGCGGAGGCCAACAAATGGGAACTTTCACACGGTGGTGTATCCGGAAGAACCGCGCAGCAGTTTATCAATTATCTGCTCGGACATACGGATAAAAAATAAATAAAGATATTAAATTAAAAGATACTAATAATTTTTCTATATGTGAAAAAGGAATCGGAATGACTAAAAAAGAGCGCATAAATGAGATTGTAAAAATCTTAAATAAAGAATACGGTACGGAGGTTACGCATTATCTTAATTTTAATAATGCGTGGGAGCTTCTTGTTGCCACAATCTTAAGTGCACAATGTACCGATGCAAGAGTCAATATAGTAACAAAGGATTTGTTCAAAAAATATTCGGATGCGTATGCGCTTGCGAGGGCTGAACAATCGGAGCTTGAAAAGGATATTTTTTCTACGGGCTTTTATAAAAACAAGGCAAAAAATTTGATCGCCTGTGCTAATGAAATTGTACATAAATACAAAGGCGAGGTTCCGTCGGATATAAATGAGCTTACAAAGCTTCCGGGTGTCGGAAGGAAGACGGCAAATGTCATACGAGGCAATATCTTTAACGAGCCGAGCATAGTTGTCGATACTCATGTTAAAAGAATTTCCAATCTGCTGGGGCTTACCCAAAATCAGGATCCGGAAAAGATAGAATATGACCTTATGAAATGTCTTCCGAAGGAACAGTGGATATTATACAATATTCAGATAATAAGCCACGGAAGAAAGGTCTGTATTGCAAGAAGACCTAAGTGTGAAGAATGCGTACTGGCTTCGGTATGCCCGTCTTTTAAGAAAAAGTAAAATAAAAACAGCCTCGTATTAAGGCTGTTCGTCATTTTCCTTTATATGGTTAAGCTTGTTTATGATAAGCGTTTTTGAAAGAGAGCTTATGCTTTCCGCTTTTTCTTCCAGCATTCTGAAGCCGTCGGTATTTTTTTCGTCATGATAAATCCGGCCGAGCATTTCAAAATCGGAGCTTAAATCGGAACCGATTTCCATGCTGTATTCGAGTACTTTTTTTGCAAGCTCTGATTTATCGATTTTGATGAATTCCTTAGACAGCTTGTTTAAGGTTCGTAAAAGCTGACTGTAATTGCTGTCACACTCGCTCAGCTCATCAAGGTTTGCCGGACCGTACATCATTTTAAGGTCTGTGTTGCTGTATGATGAAAGATTAAGAAATTTTTTATCGGAAAGTCTTATCAGTTCGTCATATATGTCAGAAAAACCAAGCTTTTTTGCTTCATTTATAGGCAGTTTATCAAGTGACAATGTGATATAATCAAGATTGGATATGTCGGCACGTCTGACAGAATTTGCTTTGCTTTCTCGATTCCAGAATTCTTCGATTGCATTTTTTGCCTTTCTGTTTTGGTAGGAGATGGCTCGAAAAGCAGCAAATCCGACCAAAAGTGTCACGCATATAATTATATAATTCAAATAAAACATAAATATATTCCTTTCGGAGGTAAAACTGTAATGATTAATTTTAACAACAAGAAGAAACAAAAGCTTATTTCAGCCGTAATCTGTATTGTTCTGGTTCTGGCTATGGTTATTACTCTTTTGGTTTCCGCTCTGTAGTAGAATACCATTATTATTATTTTTTTTCAAGGATGGCGAAAAGTAAATGAAATTAAAAAAAGAAAGCAATAGATATTTTCTTTCCGTAAAAAAACTTATACCGGCGCTTGCTCTTTCCGGTCTTTTTTGCTTTGGAACGGGAAATGCGGTTTATGCTGCAGAGGAAGCTTCAGCCGTTGAAAATACAGAAATTACGGAAGCACCGGTTGTAGAAGTTACTGAAAGCACACAGACGGGAACTATTCTTCCGAACATTTATGTAGGCAATGTAAATGTCGGAGGAATGACTATTGATGAAGCAAGAAATGCCTGTGCCGCATATATCGACAGTGTAAATGCGGCAACCATCAATCTTAATCATAATGGTGAAAGTATGCAGGTTACTTTGTCTGAACTCGGTATAGGTGCAGATGTAAATACTGTTGTGGAGTCTGCATACAAATACGGACGTACAGGAAATGTTTTAAAGAGATATAAGGAAAAGAAGTCACTTGAAAACGGAGAGCCTAAAAACCTCGAGCTTCAGCTCGGACTGGGTGCCGATGCCTATGCACGTATGGAAGAGGCATTATCGGGATTTAACAGAGAGGCTGCACCGGCAGGTATTTCCATGGTTGACGGTGTATTTGAGATACAGCCGGAGACTGTTGGTGTAACTGTGGATGTACAGGCAACCTGTGATACTATTCAATATATTCTTAATAATGTAACGGACTATTCAAATGTCAGCATAGAAATCGTGGCAAATGACGAGCTTCCCGAGGTTACAAGCGATGAGCTTAACGGTATAACCGATAAGCTTGGAGAATATACAACTTCTTACGGCGGCGGTGATGCAGGTCGTATGGCAAATGTTGAAAATGCTTGTAATTTTATAAACGGAACTCTGGTTTTGCCGGGTGAGGAATTTGATACCGATGCCACCATAAGACCATATACTGAGGAAAACGGTTATCATTATGCGGGCGAGTACAGCAACGGAACTGTCGTGCAGGGACTTGGCGGCGGTGTATGCCAGGTTTCGACAACCCTTTATAATGCGGTTCTTTTTGCGGAGCTTGAAGTAACCGAGCGTTATGCACACAGTCTTACCGTAGGTTATGTTCAGCTTTCGCAGGATGCCGCTATTTCGGGAACCGTTAAGAATTTTAAATTCAGAAATAATACCGATACACCGATATATATTGCCGGAGCATGTGAAAACGGAAAAATCACATTTGCAATCTTCGGTAAAGAAACAAGACCGGAAAACAGAACTCTTGAGTTCGAATCCGTACTTGTTGAAACTATTTCACCGGGAGAGCCGGAGGTAACTGTTGATGAGTCGCTTCCTGCCGGTTCAAGAACTGTTACTCAGAAAGCTCATACAGGATATGTGGCTGAGCTTTGGAAGCATGTTTATGTAGACGGACAGCTTACTGATTCGGTTAAGGTTAATTCGAGTCAATATATGTCTACACCGGAAAAGGTTACGGTGGGACCGGATGAACCGGGAGAGGAAGCACCGCCTGAGGGTAATACCGAAGCTGCGCCTCCTGATGCAAGTACCGAGGCGGCACCGCCTGATGTAAATACCGAGGCACCTGTACCTGAGGGCGCGCCCGAGGATCCGCCGGCAGAGTAGGAGTTAAAGCATGGAGTTGGGTACTGTAAGTGAGCTTGTGAATACACGCTCGGTTATCAAGCATATCAGAAAACATAATAAGGATATGGTTCAGGGTGCCGGCATAGGCTGTGATTATTCTCTTGCAAACTTTGTCGCTGCTTCTGAGGGAGTGGCTGCCACACCATATATTGCCTGGGTCAAGGCCTTAAATAATCTTGCTGTATCGCAAAGTCAAATAAGCGGTGTACGTATTGTTATGCTTTTGCCTGAGAGTGTTACGGAAGAGAATATCAAGCTTTATATGAAAGAGTTTAATGAGCTTGCGGACGAAGCGGATATACAAATACTCGGCGGACATACGCAGATTGGAAAAGTTTATAATTATGCAAGCTTTGTTGTAACGGCATATGGTATTTCCGATAAAAAAAGTATAAAGAAGGTAAGCGAAGGTGATAAGATAGTAATGCTCGGGCTTGCAGGAATTATGGGAACGGATATCATTGCCAGAAAAAAGACTGAGGAATTATCATCAAGATTTGCCAAAAGCTACATAGAAAGAGCATATTTTGATAAAAGCGAGTATAATATAAAGGATAAGGCTGATAAGCTTCTTGAGGTTTTAGGTGAGGATGTGCTTTATATGCATGATGTGTCGCAGGGTGGTATATACGGAGCGCTCTGGCAGCTCGGAGTCAGGATAAAGCACGGAATAAATATAAAACATGCAGAAATTCCGATCAGACAGGAAACTGTAGAGATATGTAATTATTTTGATATTAATCCATATCTTCTGGACGGAACCGGAGCTTTGCTCGCGGTCATAAGAGATGACGGGATAGAAGAAAATGATTTGGAAAAAAGACTATCCGAATCGGGAATTGTTGCCCGGGTTATCGGAACCGTTACGGGCGATAATAATAAATCAGTTATACTTGGAGCGCAGGATGCTCCCGAGACAAGATTTCTTTCGCCGGTTAAGGGTGACGAGGTTTATAAGATTATTGATATGATATAGTTTGTGATAGGATTTTTGAATGTACAGTTTAAATAAATTAACCACAGGCTGTGGTAGAAAAGAGGTATGAATATGAATACTGAGATTTTGAAGCTTTTGGAAAATGACAGCAAGCTTTCCGCAAAGGATATAGCGGATATGCTCGGACTTGATGAGGCAGCGGTCGCGGCGGACATTAAGGCGATGGAGGATAAGAAGATTATCTGCGGATATCATACCATGATTGACTGGGATAAGGTTGCGGAGGAAAAGGTTACCGCGCTTATCGAGATTAAGGTTACACCTCAGCGTGGACAGGGCTTTGACAAAATCGCAGAGAGAATATACAATTTTGAGGAGGTAAGTGCGGTTTATCTTATGGCAGGTGCCTTTGATTTTACCGTAATCCTTCAGGGTAAAACCTTAAAGGAGGTTTCCATGTTCGTGTCTAACAAGCTTGCGGTAATGGAAACCGTTGTAAGTACTTCCACTAATTTTGTTTTAAAGAAATTTAAGGATCACGGCATTATATTTGATGTCGTTAAGAAAGATGAAAGGTTGGCAATCGTACCATGAGAAATCCATTATCCAAAACTATTCAGGACATTAAGCCTTCGGGCATAAGAAAATTTTTTGATATAGTAAGCGAGATGCCTGACGCTATTTCGCTCGGTGTCGGCGAGCCGGATTTTGACACGCCTTGGCACATTCGTGAAGAGGGTATTTACTCTCTTGAAAAAGGAAGAACCTTCTATACTTCAAACTCCGGACTTCTTGAGTTAAGAGAAGAAATCTGCAAGTGGTATAAGAGAAAATACGATGTAGATTATGATTATAAGCATGAGGCGCTTCTTACGGTAGGCGGCAGTGAGGGTATTGATGTTGCTCTTCGTGCCATGCTTGACCCGGGTGATGAGGTTATCATCCCTCAGCCTTGCTATGTGTCATATCTGCCTTGCGTTGAGCTTGCGGGTGGTGTGCCTGTAACTATAGAGCTTAAAAATGAAAATGAATTCAGACTTACTCCGGAAGAGCTTCTTGCGGCAATAACCGACAAGACCAAGATTCTTATACTTGCTTATCCGAGCAATCCTACAGGTGCCATCATGACGAAGGAAGACCTTGAACCGATTGCTGATATCTGTAAAGAAAAGGATATATTTGTTATCTCGGATGAGATTTATTCGGAGCTTACATACGGCGGTGAAAAACATTGCACCATAGGTTCATTTCCTGATATGAAGGAAAGAACGATTATAATAAACGGTTTCTCTAAGGCATATGCAATGACCGGTTGGAGACTTGGTTATGCTCTTGCTCCGCAGGTTATAGCAGAGCAGATGACCAAGGTTCATCAGTTTGCTATCATGTGTGCACCGACTACAAGTCAGTATGCAGCCATAAGTGCCATAAAAGAGGGAGACAAGGACATCGAAAAGATGAGAGAGTCTTATGATAAGAGAAGACATTTTCTTCTTAAGGCGTTTGAGGAAATGGGACTTCCCTGCTTTGAGCCGAGAGGAGCATTTTATATGTTCCCATGCATAAAGGAATTCGGACTTACGAGTGACGAATTTGCTACAAGACTTCTTCAGGAGGAGAAGCTTGCGGTTGTTCCGGGAACCGCTTTCGGTGACTGCGGTGAGGGCTTCCTTAGAATATCTTATGCATACTCGATAGAGGAATTACGAGAGGCTATGGGAAGAATTAACAGCTTTATACAAAGACTGAGGGAGAAAAATGCTTAATATAGTTTTGCTCGAGCCCGAAATGCCTGCGAACACCGGTAACATCGGACGTACCTGTGTGGCAACGGGAGTAAGGCTTCATCTGATTGAGCCTTTGGGCTTTAGATTAAATGATAAAATGTTAAAGCGTGCCGGACTTGATTATTGGGATAAGCTTGATGTGACGGTTTATGATGATTATAATGATTTCCTTAACAGGAATCCCGGTGCGAAGATTTATATGGCGACCACAAAGTCGAAGCAGAAATATACTGATGTTTCCTACGAGGAGGATGCCTATATAATGTTCGGTAAGGAAAGTGCCGGCATACCTGAGGAGATTCTTCTGGATAACAGGGAAACATGCATCCGCATACCGATGGTTAAGGACGAACGTTCTCTCAACCTTTCGAATTCTGTTGCGATTGTGCTTTATGAAGCCTTGCGTCAGCTGGATTTTCCTAATCTGGAGGAACAGGGACAGCTTCACAGGTATGAGTGGTAATGTGTTGCAGAGGTAAAAAAATATATGGATTTTACTAATTGGCTCGGAAAACCGTATAATTCTTTAAATGCATATTTAAAAAATACATATGGCGAGAAGCTTTATAAGATAGCCGTGGATGCAGGGCTTACCTGTCCCAACAGGGACGGAAAGCTTGGTACTCGCGGCTGTATTTTTTGCAGTAAAGGAGGCAGCGGTGATTTTGCTGTAAAGGGTAAATCCGTAACGGAACAGATAAAAGCAGGTGTTGAAAAGTTTGATAAAAAAATCGGTAACAAGTTTATTATTTATTTTCAGGCGTTTACCAATACATACGGAGATATCGAATATTTGCGAAGGATATGGACGGAAGCACTTTCACATAAGGATGTCGCAGGCATATCAATAGCGACAAGACCGGATTGTCTTTCAGATGAAGTTATTGGATTGTTAAGGGAACTGAAAATTGAGTTTTGCAGTAGCAGTGTAAAAAACATACCGGTAAGTGAGACGGATAGTATAGATGTAGCAGAGGGTAAATTCATCTGGATTGAGCTCGGGCTTCAGACTATTCACGAGAAAACGGCAGAGTATATACGTCGCGGATATCCTCTTGCTGTATATGACGATGCCGTAAAAAAACTTGATGATATAGGTATTCCGTATATAACACATATAATACTCGGGCTTCCGTTTGAAACAAAGGATATGATGCTTGAAACAATCAGGTATGTTAATTCAAAAAAACCCTTTGGAATAAAGCTCCAGCTTTTGCACGTGCTAGAGGATACCGATCTTGCTGACGAATATCGCTGTGGCATGTTTGAGGTTTTAGATTTGGAAAGCTATATTTCACTTGTGATAGAGTGCCTGGAAAATATAAATCCCGAGGTGGTTATACACAGGGTAACGGGGGACGGACCGAAAAAAATTCTTATAGCGCCGACCTGGTCGGGGGATAAAAAGAAGGTGCTTAATACACTTCACAAACGAATGAAGGAGCTTGGTGCTTATCAGGGAAAATTCTGCAAAAGATAAATATCGACGCTATTACATTTATTCTTGACAATAACAGTAAACAACAGGAAAGGTTGCAATATGACTAAAATTTTAATTATCGAAGATGATAAAGAAATCAACAATCTTATAAAGGTATATCTGGAGGAAAACTCCTACGAAACGGAAAGTGTATTTGACGGAATAAAGGCGGCAAAGCTTTTGAAGGATAGGGCATGTGAGTTCGATCTTGCTATTCTTGATATTATGCTTCCGTTCAAAAGCGGAGATAATGTATTAAGCGAGTTAAGAACTTATTCGGATTTGCCGGTTATTGCTCTTTCGGCTAAGGATTCGGTGCATTCAAAAATAGAAATGATAAGGCTCGGTGCAGATGATTATATGACAAAGCCGTTTGATTTGGACGAGCTTATAGTTCGTATAGAAGCGGTCCTAAGAAGAAGCAAAAATATATCCGGCAATGGATATAAACAGGCAGGTGGGAAAGATGCTTCGGATAAAATGCAGGAAAGCAAAAAATTAACATATAAGAATCTGATAATGGATACAGAGTCAAAGCGGGTATATATTAAATTTGAGGATGCAGCTTCCGAAAATGAAGAAGGTACAAGGTCAGAACTCGATCTTACAGCCAGGGAATTTGAAATACTTGAGCTTTTATTAAGCAATCCGACCAAGCTTTTTTCAAAGGCAAATATATACGAGAGTATATGGAACGAAGAGTATCTTGTGGAGGATACGACACTTAAGGTTCATATGAGTAATCTAAGAAGCAAGCTTAAAAAGTATGATGACTTTGATTATATAGAAACCGTTTGGGGCATGGGATACAGGTTGAGAAAAAGTTAACTTTTTCTTAACCTTTTTCTTTACATTTGATTAACCATTGTATTTTATTATGGTTATAAAGAAAGAGATTGCATACGGATATATGACGTAATTGTTTGATCGTAAAAAGAAAGAGAGGGAGAGAATATATGTCAAGCGTAATCAGTCTTAATAATATTACAAAAATATATAAAAACAAAGGAAAAAAGAGTACTGTTGTCGATAATGTTTCTTTTGATATAGAACAGGGACGCATTTACGGACTTATCGGTCCCAACGGCGCGGGAAAGACAACCATTATGAAAATGATAGGCGGTCTGGCCATGCCAACTGCCGGGGAGCTTAGCCTGTTTGGTAAAAAAGGTGAAAAGGAGATAGATAAGGTAAGGGACCGTATAAGCTTTATGATTGAAACTCCGATTATCGAGGGCGGTATGACCGCAAAACAAAATATGGAATTTGTTCGATATATTCGTGGCGTGGCAGATAAAAACAGGATTGATGAGATGCTCGAATTTGTCGGACTTTCGGATACAGAGGGAAAAACGGTAAAGAAATTTTCGCTTGGTATGAAGCAAAGACTCGGAATAGGTATGGCACTTTTGCCGGATCCGGATGTACTTGTTTTGGACGAACCTGTAAACGGACTCGATCCGGAGGGCATCGCTTATGTAAGACATATACTTAAAAGACTTTGTGTGGAGGAGAAGAAGACAATTCTTATATCGAGTCACCTTCTGACTGAGCTATACGAGCTTTGTACCGATTTTATAATTATTAATGAGGGTAAGCTTGTAGAAAAGCTCTCCAAAGAAGAGATGATAGAGCATGCAAGAAATTATGTATCTCTTAAGACTGACAGAATTTCCGAGACGGCTGCATTTATAGAAAAGAAGCTTTTGATTAAGGATTTCAAGGTAAGAGAGGGAGATGAGCTTCGTTTGTATGAAGGCATAGATGATATGGTTAAGCTTTCAAAGGCTATAACAGATGCCGGCTTTGTGATTACCAGACTTTGCGAAGAGGGTGAAAGTCTGGAAGAGTATTACCTTAAAAAAACAGGAAAAAATATAGAGTAGGGAGGATAAGATTATGAACAGATTACTTAAGGCAGAATGGTATAGAATGACAAAGCTGATGAGATTTTGGCTTATGGTACTTGTGTTGATTTTTTTCAGTGTAGGTGTTCCACTTTTGAATAAGCCTGAAGATGCAGGAGATTTTCTTACAATTGTAGGTTCGGACACGGCTATGCTTATGATTGTGTATGTTGCTATGATTACAGCTGTTCTTACGGCTATCGTTTTTGCAAACAGAACGGTTTATTATGAGGTTATGAGTGGAAAAAGCCCCATGAAAATACTGATAAGCAAGTGTCTTGTAATCGGAGGTACCGTTACGGGTATTGTAAGCTTTGGATATCTTGTGACAACCTTAATCTTAGGAAGCATTAAGGGATATGGCGAAATGGAGGATGTCTATATAAGACTTTTGCTGTTTTTCATTGTAATACTTCATTCGGCGATAGTCGGCGTTTTAATTATAACCACCTTTAGAAGCGGAATCGGTGCATTGATTTGTTATCTCAGATTTATGATTCTTGACACTGTTATTTGTTCAATCGCCGACATGTTATTTCAGGACAGCCCGACAAAAATGATGAAGCTATACAGATGGACGCTTATGGGCGAACCGATTGAAATATTTTCCGGTAATATAAATGGCGGAATGGTTGCCGCAATTATCTTTAGTTTCGTGGTTGAGACCTTGATTTGGGGCGGATTATCATATATATTTATGAAAAAGAGATTATATAAATAAGAGATGTCGTTAGGTGACGTAGGATTAAAATAGCATAACAATATATGTTGGGAATGTTGAAAGATGGATAAGTTATTAGTTTTCGCGTGTGTGTTGCTTTTTGCGGTATGTGTGTGGTTATTTATAAAACTTAGCGTATTAAAGAAGGAAATGCACAGCATAACCGATCAGATAACTGAAAAAAAGGAAGGTCAAAAGAGTCAGCCGGTCACGGTTGATTCTTTTGGTGCTTCAAGCATTGAGCTTGCCAATGCGATAAATGATTATACCGGTGAGTATGAGGAAAAGCTTAAGAAATATGCTGTCGACAGGGAGCATCTTCAAAGGATAATTGCCGGTATATCACATGATTTCAGAACGCCGCTTACATCCGTTGACGGATATTTGCAATTGATCAACAAGTCAAAGGAGCTTTCTGATAAGGAAAGGGAATACCTCGGTATCGTTTTAAAAAAGGTGGGCTTTCTACGCGAGTTATCGGATGATTTCCTTGATGTGTCGCTTGTTGAAAACAATGAGCCGGTTTCAAAACAGGAAATAGCACTTGTTCCGTTTATATCAGAAATAGTGCTCGAGCAAAATGATTGGATAGAAGCAAGAGGCATAGAAGCCAAATTTTCCATACCTGAAAAGGATTTAGTGATACAGTCGGATGAACATGACTTAAGAAGAATAATAGAAAATATTTTTTCAAATGCAAGAAAATATGCAGAAAATACACTCGAACTTTCTGTTTTATTTGACGAAAAAAACTCTTTCGTAAAATTGATTTTCGAAAACGATGTATCCGAAGACTATGATATAGATGTTGATGAAATATTTGAACCTTTTGTTCGCTCCAAAGACCGGCATGGGGAAGGCAGCGGACTTGGTTTATATGTTGTAAAAAGGCTTTGCAAAAAACATGGATACAAGGTTGAAGCTGCGTTTAACAAAGGGATATTCAAACTGGAAATAGTGATTGTTATATAGATGTAAATAAAAAAGCGGGAATTCCCGCTTTTTTTAATATCTGAAATCTCTTTCGCCTTCGCTTATTCTGTTAAGATAATTTTTGCAAGATTTTCTTACGCTTTCTTTAGGGATATTCATAAGCTCTTTTTCAATCATGGCTTCACCGATTTTTTTCGTTTCGTCACCGGCGTAGTCGGTAAGATATTCTTTTAATGTAAGTAGTGCGTTAGGGTGGCAGCAGTTTTGAATCTGACCGGCTTTGCATAATTCCATAAATCTGTCACCGGTACGTCCGGCGCGATAGCAGGCGGTACAAAAGCTTGGAATATGTCCGCTTTCCATAAGCCATCTGACAACTTCATCAAGGGTTCGCTGATCCGATACGTCAAACTGCTCGGTTTCATGAAGTCTTTCTTCTGTGGTATATCCGCCTACAGAGGTACGGGAAGCACCGCTTATCTGTGAAATACCTACCTGCAGCATACGGGCACGAACCTGTTCATTTTCTCTTGTTGAGATAATCATGCCTGTGTATGGAACGGCAATTCTTATGCAGGCTGCGATTTTGGTAAAGATTTCATCGGATATTGAATTATCAAAGACGTCCGGGTCTATATCGTCAGCATGTTTGACTCTCGGAACACTTATGGTATGAGGTCCCACACCATGCACTGCCTCAAGATGTTCGGCGTGCATTAAAAGTCCTGCAAATTCATATTTATATCCCTCAAGTCCAAACAATACTCCGAGTCCGACATCATCTATGCCGCCTTCCATAGCTCTGTCCATAGCTTCGGTATGATAGGCATAGTCGTGCTTCGGACCGTAAGGATGAAGCTCTTCATAGCCCTTTTTATTATATGTCTCCTGAAATAATATATAAGTACCTATCCCGGCATCGGCAAGCTTTTTGTAGTTCTCTACTGTGGTTGCCGCTATATTTACATTGACACGTCGTATATCTCCGTTTTTATGATGCACGCTGTAAATGGTTTTAATACTGTCTAAAATATATTCTATAGGATTATTGTCAGGGTCTTCGCCCGCTTCTATGGCAAGACGTTTGTGTCCCATATCCTGAAGTGCTATAACCTCTTTTTCTATCTCTTCCTGAGTAAGCTTTTTTCTTGCGATATGCTTATTTTCGGCATGGTAGGGACAATAAAGACAACCGTTTATACAATAATTGGAAAGATAAAGAGGCGCAAATATAACTATCCTGTTTCCGTAAAATGCAAGCTTTATCTCCTCGGCAACCTTATACAGCTTTTCAACAATCTCGGAATCTTCACAGGCAAGAAGCACGGATGCCTCCCTGTGGGTAAGACCGCTGCAATGCCAACCGTCACTTGTTTTTTGCGGACGTGCTTTCTCAAGTATACCGTTTATAAGCTCGAGATTATTTTTGTTTGCCTCCGCATATGAGAGAGTTTCGCATATTTCGTCATCGTTTATAAACTCATCTGCGTGCATGGATTTTGGATTATACATGATGTCACCTCTGTCAGTTCTTAATAAATGTAATGAGACTTAAATTACTCTGAATAAAATATATCACATTTTATTTTTTATTCAAGTGAAAACAGATTATGAAATAAAAACAGTTAATAATTGACGTGAGTATATATTCGGGTATATATTGAATATAATTAGACATTGGCGGACTGATTAAGAAAGCAGAAAGGAAAAAAATTGAAAAATAAAAGCAATAATTCCATTTTTTATATGACTATAGTTATTATAATAGTCTTTTTAGCTGTAGCATCCGGAAAAATCGGTGGAAATAAAGAAAATACCACGGAAGATTCAACTACCGAAATATCCACAACGGAAGCAGCTACAACCGAGCGTGAGATAAAAAATACAGAAGAGGATACTTCTCAAAACGCTACAACGGAAGAAAAAGTAACGGAGAGTAATACAACAGAAGAAATAACTTCGGAAGCTACGGAAGAAAACGTGTCGGATGACAGACCGCTTGTTTTCAAAAGCAAGAGCAAGCTAAACGACCATTATGAAAAGCATGGCAGGGAGATGGGCTTTGCTTCCGCAAAGGACTATGAAGCTGCTGCAAAAGAGGTTGTATTAAATAAGAATTCTCTTCATAAGCTTGAAGAAGAGGACGGAGATGATGTCTATTATCTCGAAGCTACCAACGAATTTGTAATCGTATCTCCGGAGGGATATATAAGAACGTATTTTAACCCATCGGACGGTATAAATTATTATAACAGACAGTAAAAAAAATCCTTGATAAATTCTGATGTATTAAAATGAAAATATATTGCTAGGATTAAAATATATTTCTTGAAAAGAAAGAAAAAATATTATATTATAGGAATAGGGCTATAATTAAACGAAAAATCAAGTAAAATCACGATTTAAGGGGGATATATAATGAGATTAATTACACGTTCTGACTTTGATGGTTTGGCTTGTGGCGCACTTCTTAAAGAAGCAGGCATTATTGACAGCTGGAAATTCGCTCATCCAAAGGATTTACAGGACGGACTTGTTCCTGTTGATGAAAATGACTGTCTTGCAAATGTTCCTTTCGTAGAGGGCTGCGGACTTTGGTTTGATCATCATTCAAGCGAGTTTGAAAGAAATCAGCTTGAGGGTAAATATAAGGGCGAGAGCAGAGTTACTCCATCATGTGCCAGAATTATATATGAATATTACGGTGGAGCCGAGAAGTTTTCACATCTTGACGAGATGATGGAAGCTGTTGATAAGGTTGACTCGGGTAACCTTACAATTGATGAAGTACTTAATCCTAAGGGATGGATTCTTATAGGTTTTCTCATGGATCCGAGAACAGGTCTCGGAAGATGGCGTCAGTTCACTATACCAAACTACAAGCTTATGGAAGAACTTATTGATGCGTGCAGAACCATGACTACCGAGGAGATTCTTAATCTTCCTGATGTAAAAGAAAGAATAGATGTTTACAATGAGCAGACTGAAAAATTTAAAGAGATGGTTAAGGCTCATACAAGAATCGAGAAGGATGTTATCATATCTGATTTAAGAGGTGTTGATCCTATCTACACCGGTAACAGATTTATGATTTACAGCCTTTATCCTGAGCAGAATATCTCAGTATGGATTGTAAACGGTAAAGGTGGTATGGGTTGTTCGGCGGCAGTCGGATACAGCATCTTAAATAAATCATCACATGTGGATGTAGGAAGCCTTATGCTTAAGTATGGCGGTGGTGGTCACAAAAAGGTCGGTACCTGCCAGTTCAATGACGATAATATGGATGAACAACTTCCAAAACTTATTGATGAGATAGTAAATTATGACAAATATTATCCGGAAGCAAAGTAAATAATAGTAGATAAAAGATATGGACGGTTCTTAATTTTTAATTTTAAGAACCGTCCGTATTTTTTGGTTTATTGAATTGTTGTTTCTACTATAACTCCGGCAACTACACGGACGAGAGCACCCTGCGTTTCGATTTTATTGCCTTGAACATCGGTTATTTCAAATACGTAGTAAAAATCACCGGAGTAAGAATCGGCAAATCGATCAGGTATGATTGGCTCGCGTGTTATTATCTGATAGTCTTCGGAGTATAGCGTATCTCCGATATTCAGATAAAATGAGTTGCCGCTTCCGTCTACGGCAGCCATCAGGAAATCAATTCTGTCGCCCTTGTTAAGTGCGGTACCCTGACGGTTTGATACATTTTCAAGATTATCATCGAAGGAATAGGCATATAACATTTTGTAAACGCCCGTTGCTTTATCAAAGTATACCAGAAGCTGCATAGGTTCGTTGTTAAGAAGTATCGGAGTGGAATAAAGGTTGTATTCCGGCGTGTACTCTATGCCGTGCATGGCTATATCGTAGAAGCCGTCTGCCTTGAACCATTCAAGCTCCAAACGGTCAATGTAGTTTGTCTGTGAAAGCTTTTCAAGTTTATCATCACTTCCCCAAAGTACCTTGTATGAGGTACCGTTATCTTCACCTAAGTAATAAAGCTTCATATTTACATTGGCTACATATTGCTGGCCACCTGTTATATCAAGCTGGACAAAGCCGTCGTTGTTAATATATACATTATAGGATATTGTCATATCTTCATCGAAAACAACAGGTTGTGTAGGAAGCGGAACCCCTGAAGTGTCCATAGCACTGCTGACCCAATCGGGTGCCGTCCATTCATCGTACAAGCTGTCGATAAAGCCTATGTACCAGCAAGAAGCCGGAATATCATCCATTACGTATGAATAATTGTCAAGGTCATAGTTGCCTACATAATTAGGAAAATAAAATGCAAGTCCGGTGGAATATGCTCTCGCACTGCCCTTTACCTGATAAAGCATACATTTTCCGAGAACATTTTTGTAGGCTGTTCCCGCATCTTTGAATAAACCGCTTGAATGATCTATGAAATCACCTAAATCATACAGGTTGGAAATCATGCTTCCGTCATCAAGCTCATAATTTCCGTATGATTCGGTATTTGGCATAGCCTGAAAGATTGTAGTCATATTATCGGTGCTGTATGTACTTTCGTAGAATACCTTTCCTAATGAGCAGAAAGCATTTGAGAGCTCATCCACATATGAAAGGTCGATAAGCGAAAGCGTTACACCGTCTGACATACCAAGGTTAACATATTTTTGATAATAGCTGTCACAAACCACAACACCTAAATCTGCAGGCGTACAGTCGGGATGCTGACAGATGTAATTTATAAATTCTGTATAATTCCAACCCGGACCCGGTATGGTTTCCTCGGAGGCTATCATGTAGGATGCGTTTTTTCCTATAGCGGATGCGGTTTCTACATTTCCCATAAGACAGGTATCAAAACCCATTATGTCAATGTGTTTGCCGGAGCCTGCAAGAGAGCTTCTTAATTCGTCCATCGAGAGTGAATCATATTCATAGACTTCATCAAAAGCCACACCGTTTGTAGGTTCCGAACCGTGATCCCATACGACTACCATTGTCTTTTTAGCAGGATAGTTGTTTAACCCCCAACTTAAGAAATCCTGAAAGGTTGCGGCATCGCCCATCGAAGCCATCGGCACTTCACCAAGTGCGACAAGCCCTGTATCTGTCATCTGAAAACGACAGAGTGCATCGGCGTTTATGCCGTTTGTGTCCCAACTGTATGAACCGCCGGTTTCTATAATGATATTTACCGAATCAGTGATATCGGCGGCTATCATTTCATCAATATTGTATGTCGCAAGACCGCTTTCCGATTCAAGGTTTGAACCGCAAAGATAAATTAGCACGGTCCAGTCTGAATCCGGTTCAATTACAGGAGATGTCGTATCGCTTGAATCGCTTGTGTTTACGGGTTCTGAAGTCGAATCGGCGGTGTTTGTTATGTTGTCGCCTTTATCTTTTGCTTCTTTCGAGTTGTCCTTTTTTAGTAAGAAACCCGGAAATGCAAAAGCGGTTATTAAAAATATCGACAATAAAACCACAAATGTTGTTATGGCTACGATAATGCCGGTATGTGATTTGAATCTGCGTGGTGGCATGGGTGGTTGGTTCTGATAACGCCCGGCAGGATTAGGTGGTTGTTGTCCACCGTATGGCACGTTTTGGTTATAACCCTGCTGACCGTTATATTGATTATTTTGCATATTCATAAAAATTCACCCCATTTCTTACGGACGTACCAATAATACCGTTCCGGGATCTCCGGACTGGGTTAATGTCACTCCAAAGGCATATTGGGCACCGTTCCAACTGTAAAATTCTAAGCCGGAAATGGATAATTCATAAGTCTGATCGTTTAATTCAAAACCATATGCGGTATCGTTTCCGGTATATATTTGAGGTGCGATATCGGATTCATCATAGCTTTCGGTCGAACTCCATGAAATTACACCGAATTTATAGGTGAGGCTTAATGAAGAACCGTTCCAGCTTAAGGAAGCATTTCCGTATTCCTCTGCATATGCATCAAATACTTGATCGGGATCCCACCAGTACATCATTTTCCAATCACCGTTTATTTGGCTGTAATCGGTTATTTTCACAGCGTCAGCAGGAATTCCGTTATTGTGCCAGTTATCCATATACCACGAGAAGTCTGTTCGTGAAGGAAGAGCCGTTGTGTTTAAGTTTACTTCCTGTGTGGTGGCTTCCGTGGTAGCGGCAGTTGTAGATTCTGTTGTAGTAGCAGTGGTGGCTTCGGTCGTTGCTTGAGTGGTTGCAGTTGTAGCTTCGGTTGTTGCTTGAGTGGTTGTTGCTTCTGTGGTCTGTTCAGTGCCCGAAACTATTCCGGCATCTTTTAAAAGCTTGTCATGATACTTTTTAGTCAAAGTTCCGGGATAGATAAAGAGAATAAACTCTGTAACAATGAGAGTTACCATTATAATACAAAAAGCTATAAAACCTGCCGGCGATTTTTTATAATAATCCGAATAACCGTATTGCCGATTATCGGAATAGAGATTACCCGTGTCGGACGGCTGATTCGGATAAGGAACGTTGTTATTCATCGGCTGATTCGGATAAGGAGCACTGTTATTAATCGGCTGATTCGGATAAGGAGCACTGTTATTCATCGGTTGATTCGGATAAGGAGCACTGTTATTCATCGGTTGATTCGGATAAGGAACACCGTTATTCATTGGTTGATTTGGGTAAGGTGAACCGTTATAATTTTGCATAATCACATACCTCCCCGTTTTCCGAAATAATAAGTTCTATATTATTTTGTGCTTTTTCATTTTCCTTTTCTTTTAATTCCTCAGGCTTTTTAAAAAAAAGAATGAGAGAAATTACCGTAACAACTATGAATATGGTAATCAATGCTGTAATTGTAATTATTTTTCCGGTATTGTTTTGCATATTATTTTACCTCCTTCGGTTTGTAATCTTGAGATATATTTCAAAAATGCCGTTGTAAATCCCGGCTCGATTGTATCGAAAATCAATTTATCCGATATAATAAGAACACCCGAATTATTACTTGCGATTAAAGAAATATTTTCCGGAAGTTCTTTGGTTGCATTGTTTAACAGGGTTGTATCAGGATGCTTTTCTGCAAAATCATCTATTTCTTTAAATAATTTTTCGTCCTCAGTGTTATGGCCCGAATTTAATATATATACGTAGCTATCCGTGTTTTCATATCTTTTTAGGAGTAAAGGAATTATTCCTTTTGTACTCCGTTTATGAATTTTCATGAGAGGAACACAGAGTGAAAGCAGATTGTAAAATTCTTTTTTCAACCCCTTTAAAACAGACAGGTCATCGGTAAAGGTATTTGGCATTTCATTTGTTAATTTTCCAATGGAATTGGAGGTTATTGCAAAATTGTCCGAGGCAATAAATAGGGTTCTATGGTAAACGCCGTCTCGTAATCGTGGATAATAATAGGATTCGATATAACCTGTCTTGTATAACGGAAGCCATTTTTGGATTGCTTCCATAAGCTCGTTGTTGCTTCGGTTTATTGTATGTATTATCTTTATATGGCTGCCGGTTGACAGAAGTTTGATAAGATATGCAGCCCATTTTTGGGTAAATACGGGATCCTCATAAAGCCATGTCATATCCTCGTCCGAAAACAATAACAGTTTATGCGGTTTATTATCGGCACAAAGCTTCTTTAAGAAATACTCGACAGCTTCACGTTTCCCTGAATTGCCGAAAAAATAGGAAGGTGTTTTGAGTTTGGAATCGTCATTTGTAAAAATATTATCGGAATCTTGTACTGCTACTTGAGGTGATGTTTGATTAAAAGACGAAAGTTCATGGATAAGCAACTCCATTGAATTTGTATCCCGGTTAACCGGGTTATTTTCGCTTAGCCAAAGAAGTAATATATTTTCCAATTCTTTTGTGCTTTCAGGGATAGGTTTTCCGTTACAAACAATTTCGGAAATGAGTTTTTTTTGATGATCTGTTTTGATTTTTTTTGAAAAGTAAGATGCGGCCGGCTCTAAAAAAGGCATATGCTTTGGAATGCCTCTTTTTCCGTTTCTTATTCTGCTTATGTAAGAGGCATCAAAAGACAATGCTTGTCCGAGCGTGCAGTTACGCGTATCTGTAATTTTCATAAGTATGTCAAGTTTTTCCGATATCATAACTTTCCCTCCATAATGCAACTAATATAATTATATTACCATAAGGTAGTTTATTCAATTGATAGTTTGGCACGAAACGTGCCAGAAAAGAACATAAAACATCATATATTACACTTGTGCGGGCATGAAAAATATATTAGAATATATAAGACTTTATTTGAATTGTTTCTAAAGAAAATGGTTGAGGGTTATATATTTTTTGTATTAAATTTATGAGGTGATTTATGTTAAAACTTGATGGGGTGGTTATAAAGTATAAAAAAAGAACTGTGCTTACCGATGTCAGTCTTTCTGTTAAAAAAGGCGAGGTTATCGGTCTCCTTGGAGCTAACGGTTCGGGAAAGTCCACGCTTCTTTCCGTAATCGCGGGGGCAAAGAAAGCGGAAAGCGGAGAACTTGCTATAGATGATATCAGTATTTCTCAAAAGGTTGATGAATACAGAAAACATATCGGATATGTTCCGCAGGAGAATCCCCTTATAGCTGAATTGTCAGCACTTGATAACTTAAGAATCTGGTCGGAGCTCGGAAAGGATGAGCTTATGGAACTTATAAGCAGTCCGCCACTTTCCATACTCGGGGTATATAAGTTTGCCGAAAAGAAGGTAAATGATTTATCCGGAGGTATGAAAAAAAGGCTTTCGATAACTGCGACACTTATAAGAAAACCGGAACTGTTACTTATGGATGAACCTTTTGCTGCACTTGATATGGTGGCCAAACATGACATTATGGAGTATATAAAAACCTATAAGACCGCAGGAGGAACTACCATTATAGCTTCACATGATGAAATTGTTTTGGATTTTTGTGACAGGATATATTTTATTGATGACGGAAAGGTTGTTGAAATTAATCGTGACTCGGGAATAAGATATATAGATTTACTCAGGGGGGCGGAGAATGCAAAATAACGGTCAATTCAAAAGAACCTTGAGAGCCGATGTTAAAAGGTCGATTCGCATTCTTCCGGGCTTTTTTCTGACTTCAATGCTATTTGTCATCATTGCCGGAATGATAGTGGTATATGCAAAGTACTTTGTATTTGATAAAGAGATTTTTACAAGTGTCAAGGTTGCATATTATGTGGATACGGATGATGAACTCGGAAAAAATCAAATAGATATCATAAGAAACATGGACAGTGTTAAGGAAAGCGCGCAGCTGATTCCGGTTGATTCCGAGGAGGAAGGAATCAGGATGATGAAAGACGAAGAGGTTACAGCATTGCTCATCGTTCCAAATGATTTTGTATCCGATATGGGTAGCGAGGATTCGGCGATACGCGTTTATTATAATGGTGATGATTCTTTTGAATCTTATCTTGTAAATGATATTGTTATAATTATTTCCGAACTATACGGAAAAGCGAGAAATGCAGTTCTTACCTATAAGCAGGTAGCTGCAGATTTCGGTTTTGATACGGAGGCTATCGACAAAGGCTATAATACATTAAATACGCGTCTCCTGTCGGAGGTGTTTTCGAGAACGGAAGGGTACGAAACGGTGGAAATAGATTCTTCCGGTATGTACACGCTTAGTCAGAGTCTTATAGCGGCTATGGTTATCCTGATAATGTTTTTGATGTGCTTCCAACTTACCGGTTTTTATAAGGGCTATAATAATTCCTTTAAAATGATACAGAAGATGACGGGAATGAGCAAGTTGAAGCTTGCTTTATCGAGACTTATCTGCGGAAGCACTCTTTTGTTTGCTTTATATATCTTTATGTTTGTTCTTATATGGCTGTTTAAGAAAGAAACCAAGGTTAGCTCGATAATAACGATTATTCCGGTATTGATACTTATATCAGGTATAACATTGCTTTTATCGGAAATAATATCTTCGGAATATGTTGTAAATATAGTTATTTTCCTTGGGGTTGTTACCCTGCTTTACCTGGCCGGCGGTTTTGTTCCTATGGTTATGATGCCGAGATTTGTGCATTCTCTGGCACCGTGGAATCCAATGACGTATGTACTTAAGTATATGATGTTTATTTTGTATTAATTTGGGAGAATTTTATGAAATTATTTTTTATCAGATTCGGAACAATGCTAAAAAGAACGCTTCAACAGCCGGTATATATAATTATGCTTTCGGCAATAATCCTTATGAGTGCGGTTTATGTTATGATACCTTCCGATGATAAAAGCTTATATGTTTCGGCCGCTGTCTTATGTGAGGACGATTCGCCGGAGGCTGAAGCTTTTATGGAAAAATTAAATGACAGTAATTCTGTATTTACATTTTACAGGGTTGATGACATCGATGTGCTAAGACATGATGTGGTAAGCGGAAAAGCCAATTCGGGTTTTGTGATCCCCAAAAACTACATACATGGCTCTATGCTCGGGGATTATGAAGAAAAGATAACGGAATATGTTACGTCCGGCTCATTTTTGCCAAGAGTCGCATTTGAAGAGGTATATGTAAATCTGTTCAGATATACTTCATATGAAGCCCTTTTGCTGCAGATTATCAAGGATTATGCGGCGGCTGAGAATAATCTGGTTGAGATAAGAGAAGTTTATGATAATTATGATGTAAAAGAAAAGCTTTTTGATACAAACATAAGCTATGACCAATACGCAACGCTTACAAAAGAAAACAAAACAGAGCTTCCTATCCGGAAAATAGTCGGTTTGTTTATCTTTATTGCGGCTGTTTTGGGAACGGCAGCTTATATTACCGACAGGGAAAATAACATTTTTCTTGTTATGGGCAGAGCCGAGAGAGTATCTTTAAGATTTATACATATACTTGCGTCGGTGCTTCCGCTTGCATTAACCGGATATTTTGTGATGCTTATATTGAAAGAAATGCCGCCGGTTAAATGTGCGGTTCATATTTTGCTTTATATGGCTATGGTTGCCGTGGTTTCGCTTGTATTCGGTCTTTTGTTTAAGAAGAGCAGCACATTTTACAAGCTTTTGCCGATACTGCTTGTTTTTAATATGATATTAAGCGGTGTATTTTTTGATTTGGGTAAATACAATTCATTTGCTTTGTTAATCGAAAAAATATGCCCGCCATATTATTTTTAGTTGGGAGGCATAAAAATTGTCATTTACAACTTTTGTTTTTTGCTTCATAGTTTACAGTTTTTTAGGCTGGTTTTATGAATCGATCCTTTGCTCGGGTTTAAATCAAAGACGATTCGTAAACAGGGGAATCGGGCGCGGTCCGTATTGCCCGATATACGGTTTTGGAATAATGTTTTCGTATATAATTGTTAAGGATATAAAAAGCTTTATAATACAGTTTTTACTTCTTATGGTGCTTAATGCCGTTTATGAATATGCATTAAGCATTGTTCTTGAAAAGGTATATAACAAAAAGGTATGGGATTATTCATATTGTCCGTTAAATATTAATGGAAGAATATGCTTCCATGTATGCCTTATATTTACCGGTATATCCATGAATTTTTATAATTGGCTTCAGCCGGTACTTGAAAGAATGGTCACGCTGGAAAACAAGGCTATGGTTGCCTGGGTAAATATGTTTGTTTGTGTCTTTATGGCAATAGATATCTTTTCGGTGACATACTTTAAATACAGAAAAGCAACGGATATGAATAAATAATAAAAAAAGCAGACTTTTATGAGTCTGTTTTTTTATTGTATAGTTCTCGTTTATTAAATCAAAGTGTAAACTTTTGGTTACACATGTAACACAATTTAGGCTTTACTTCTTTCTGCCTCGATGCTATATTCTATTTACAGCCGGATGAAACGGCGGTATCAAAGGTCTGCAGATTAAATCTGTGACTCAAATATCTATTAATTAATAAATATTTCACAAAACAATTTAATATTTTTACAAAAAGGGGGAGTGTCTATCTTAGATATCTTTGGTATTACCTTGGCTTTTTTTGCCATGGTATATGATTTACGCACCTTTAAAATTCCAAACAGGATATGCCTTGCGGGAATTTCTTCCGGACTCGTTTTGAACCTTGTTTTACACGGCTGTAACGGGTTGAAAATGAGCCTTGTGGGAATTGTGTGCCCGGTATTACTGCTATATCTGTTCTTTTTGATACGGGTTATAGGAGCCGGAGATATAAAGCTATTGGCAGGTATTGGTGCATTTGTTTCAGAAAGAATTATATATGTGATAGTGATTGCATTTGTTTTGGCATCTATATATTCGCTTGTTTGCATCATATGTAAAGTCGTGAAGAGATTTTGCGTTAAAACCAAAACCCGTTACAGATTTTCAAGGATGCATCTATCGGTTCCGATTTTTATATCTTGTGCTATATGCTTCATTTGCCGTTTGACAGGTGCATAAAAGGAGGTTGTATTGAAAAGGTACAGTGTGGGAATGTGTGACAGTGATACCGGCTATGTGGTTGGTTTTGCCGAATACGTAAATATGAATGATGATATACCTGTAAAGGTGTCTGCTTTTTCAGGCATGGATGCGGTTTACGAATATTTGAAAGAAGGTAGGCTGGATATGCTTTTACTGGATGAAAAAATTGAATTGGGGAAAACGAATCTTAAGATTGTCTGGCTTACGGATAGAAAAGAATTTGATAATGAAAAATGTATTTATAAGTATCAAAGTGTATATAAGATTGCTGATTATATCGTTCATATCCTGGATGAAGTCAATAAAAATACGGAAGAGGGATGTTTGATATACGGAATTTATTCTCCAGTGGGAAGATGCGGAAAAACAACACTCGCAAAGGGCATATGTCAAAATTACGAGGATAGTCTTTATATAGGTTTTGAAGAGTATTCGGCAGAGCTTGAGGGAATTCTTGATATACAAATATACAGAGAACTTTATGAAAGGTTTATGTATTATCTTCTAGGCAAAAATATTCTTATAATCGATACGGTTAAGGAAATTTGTGAAAAAACGGGCAAAAATAAATTTGTTGCATTGGATTATATGGATTTAAGACAAATTGATGCCTCTCATATCGAATGGCTTTTAAGGCTTATGAGAGAACAGGATATTTTTAAGAGGGTTGTGTTTGATCTAGGTGCGGGTATACTGAATGATTTAAATTTTATTCTTCCGTTTGATAAAGTTTTTGTTCCCATGCTTAATAATTCTTATTCTAAAAATAAAGTTGATTTTTTTAAAATGCTTGTTTCGGAAAAAAAATATTCCGGCTTGGAGAAAATAATAAAATATGTTGAGGTACCGAACGCAAGCTTTGACAGTAGGATTATGAAAGATTTTATTTTACGGGACGGTATGTAGAGGATATGGAGGAAGGAGTAAAAGAAAAATTAAAAAAAAGAATTATGTCGGAGCTGGATATGAGTGTTGAAGCTACTGACGAAGCCATCGGAAAGATAATTGACAGGTGCATATTGGAGGAGGACGGAAGAGGTTATCTTCCGTTGAAGGAAAAAGTAATGCTTAGAACGGAGCTTTTTAATTCGTTTCGCAGACTGGATGTGCTTACAGAATATATAGATGATGAAAGTATTACTGAGATTATGGTTAACGGATATAAAAATATATATGTAGAAAAAAAGGGAAGGATAGAAGCCGCACCGAAATGCTTTGAATCGGAGGAGAAATTAAAATCCGTGGTTCAGCAGATAGTTGCTGACTGTAACAGGAGAATAAATGAGGCAAACCCTATAGTGGATGCAAGATTGAAGGATGGATCAAGAGTAAATATGGTATTGTATCCGGCGGCATTAAACGGTCCTGTTATAACAATCAGAAAATTTCCTGCCGAGGTAATGACCTTGGATAAGCTTATCGAATATGAGGCGTTGGATGAAAAAACAGCAGAGCTTCTGAAGCTTTTTGTAAAGGCGAGATATAATATTTTTATATCGGGTGGAACCGGATCGGGAAAAACCACATTTCTAAATGCTCTCTCGGCATATATTCCGAAGGATGAAAGAATTATAACAATTGAAGATGCAGCCGAACTTCAGATAAAGGAGATTCCAAACCTTGTCAGGCTTGAAGCAAGAAATGCAAATGTGGAAGGCGAAAATGAAATAAGCATAAGGGATTTGATTAAGACCAGTCTCAGGATGCGCCCCGATCGGATTATCGTGGGTGAGGTAAGGGATGCGGCTGCAATTGATATGCTTCAGGCGATGAATACGGGACATGATGGTTCTCTTTCTACAGGACATGCCAATTCAAGCAGGGATATGCTTTCCAGACTGGAAACTATGGTTCTTATGGGAATGGATATACCGCTTGCCGCCGTGAGAATGCAGATAGCGTCGGCTGTGGATATTATCATACATTTGGGTCGAATGAGGGATAAAAGCAGAAAGGTAATAGAAATAAGTGAGGTGCTTAGGGTAAAAATGGGTGAAATAGAATTAAATAAACTTTATGAATTTGTTGAAACCGGAGAAGTCGGAAAAAGGCTTAAGGGGTCGCTGCGAAAAATCAATGATTTGATAAATACGGATAAGCTTATAAATGCAGGACTTTATGAAATATTTAAGGAGACGCAGGATGGATTACGAAAAGTTCAAACCTGATAAAAGCTGGGTTATCAAGGAAACGGCAAAGATTATATTTGTGAGCTTGTCTATCGGATATCTATTTTACGGGAGAATTATATTTGCCGTATTTGTTTTGCCTATCGGATATATTTTTTGGAAAAGGGACATTCAAATGTTTATATCCGAAAGAAAAAAGATTCTCGGAACCGAATTTAAGGATATGATCACATCGCTTTCGGGTAATCTTAATGCCGGATGCTCGCTTGAGAGAGCATTTTATAAAACATGTCAGGATCTTTATAACAGCGGAATACAATATCAATACATAATTGATGAACTTAAAAAAATCATTCACGGACTTGAATGTAATACAAGAGTTGAGAGTCTGCTCATGGATTTGGCAACACGAAGCGGAGTAGGTGATATAAAAGATTTTGCGAAATTGATTTCCACCACAAAAATTTACGGAGGAAACATGGTGGCTGTTATTCGTCAGACAGTAACTAATTTGAGCGAAAAATATATGGTTGAAGAAGAAATAGAAACCGTTATATCAGCTAAAAAGCTTGAAGGAAAAATAATGCTTTTAATGCCGTTTTTGATTGTACTTTATATGAAGCTTACAAATAAAGAATATATGAATGTAATCTATGAAAGCACACTTGGAAATGTGCTTATGACGACTGGCCTGATTATTGTTCTGGCAGCAGGATTGGCCATAGATAAAATAGTAAAAATTGAGGTATAGAAAATGTTGATTATTAATTTAATTATTATAATTATCTTTCTTATGCTGGCTCTTATCAGCAGGAAACATTTCAGTAAATATAAGAAGCTGTCGGAAGCGATGAGTCGATGTGTATTTATGTTTTTAAAACGATTTATAAATTTAGACAAAACTAAAGCTGACTTGCGAAAAATACATGTTGTATCCGATTCTAAGCTTGAAAAGATGTGCACTGAGTTTTATACGAAAATTATTTCCATATGTATGGTTGTTATTTTTGTAATAAATTTGGCCTGTATGCTTCTTTGTGCTTACATACAATTAAATAAAGAAGAGGGTTCTAATGTAATTAAAAGAGGAGATTATAATGACGAAGTGATTATAACCAAAATCTACGCAGGAGAGCCTGAAAATCAACGGGAATACGAACTTGCGGTATATCCGCGCGAGTATACCGAAGATGAATTTTACAAGGAAGCGGATGAAGTTTTTGACGGGTTAAAAAATGACATATTGGCAAATAATAAGGATTTTGAGCATATCAACAGTGATTTAAAGCTGTCGGCCACCGATAAGGACGGCAGGTTTGAAATAAGCTGGGAAAGCGATTATCCCGAATACATCTTTCCTTCCGGGAAGGTTCGGCTTGAAGATTTAAGGCATGAAACTGATGTTAAGCTTACGGCAAGAATAGACTATCTGGATTATTCGGCGGAGAGAACCTATGAGTTGGTGCTTGTACCGTGTGAAGATTCAGAAAAATTAAGCGACGAGATCGGTGTTGTATTAAAGCAGATAGAAACAAACAGTCGTAATTCTTCAAGCTTTGAACTCCCTGATGAAATAAACGGAAACAAAATTAATTTAAATAAAATGGATAATAATTCATATAAAAAACTTTTCTTTCTGGGAATAGTCATGTGTATTTTTACGATAATATTCTCAAACAATTCCTTAAAAAACAAGAAAAGAAAAAGAGAATGTGTGCTTGAATTTTTATATCCTTCGTTTGTTAACAGGGTAAGCCTTTTGATAGGCTCGGGAATGAATATCAGGAATTGCTTTATAAGTATTATAACGGATGATGATAAAAACATACTTACCAGTGAGCTGGAATTTACTATAAATCAGATTAGAGCCGGATATGATGAGGCCGCAGCATATGAGGAACTGGGAATAAGAATCGGACTTCCGATATATAGCCGATTGATGAGTCATATAGCCCAAAATATCAGGATGGGTACAAGGGATCTTCGGGTTATTATGTCCGATGAGGTTAAGGAAGCTATGGAAGTAAGAAAAGAGAATGCTAAGAAAAAGGGAGAAAAGGCATCTACGAAGCTTTTGTTCCCGATGATTGTTCTGATGGCTGTGGTGATAGTAATAATTATGTTTCCTGCATTTGTAGGAATATGAGAGAGGAGGGCTTAAGGTGAATGGTTTTGAAAGATTTATAAAAGAAGAAGACGGTATGGGCGTAGTTGAGGTTATATTGATCATCGTTGTTCTTATTGCGATGGTTGCTATATTCAAGGATCAGATAGAAAGTCTTGTTACTAATATCTGGAAGTCCATAAATAAAGATGCAAAGAAAGTCTATACATAATTGTTCATTTTGTTGTTTTCTAATATTTTATTTCTGTAAATAAACTATTATTAAAGATATATCACAAAGGAAAGGTCAGGGAGAAGATTATGAATAACAGAGGACAGATAACTGTTTTTCTAAGTCTGATAATGAGCGCCCTTTTGTTGCTGGGGATGTTTGCTGTCAGAATATGCAAATTTTATAACGATAAGGCAAGAGCCTGTATAGCGGTTAATTCGGCTGTTTCGGATATAAAATCAACATATAACGGTTATATATTCGAACATTATCATATTCTTCTCTTTGACAAAACGGATTATGGTCGGGGTGAGGCGGCTGTTGAAGAGTTTTTCGGTGAAAATGTAAAAAATAATCTTGATAAAGGTCAGAATCTTGTTTATGTGGCGATAACGGATTTTGATTTAATAACGGATAACAAATGTGAAGCCTTAAAAACACAGATAGAGGATTATGCTGCATATGCGGCATTGGATTACGGTGCTGATGCTATTTTTGCGAAGACCGGCGGTAAGGAAGCCGTAATGGATGAAAAAGTAATAGAGGATATGGATACCGATATAGATTCGGACAATAAAACTGAAGAAAATGATTCAAAAAAGAAAAAGGAGGACGATCCAAGGAGCATTACAAAGACTATTGGGAAAGTCGGCGTATTATATTTTGTTGCTCCGGAAAAATTAGAAATATGCAGTGATATTGTCGATTTATCTGAATGTCCGTCAAAAAGCCTGTCAGTGGTTGCCGATTTCGGTAATCTTAATGACAGCTTTAACAGCTATAGCAGACTGAAAAAGGATTTAAAGAAAAATCCGGCATGGAATAATTCGATAATTGAAGCCGGTTGCAGTCTTGCATATACAAAGGAAGTTTTCAACAGTGCGGTAAACCAAAATAAGAATAAAGACACTGTTTTTAAATTTGAGATGGAATATCTGATATGCGGGAAATCGTCGGATTATCTCAACTTGAAGAAGACAGTCAACAGAATTTGTGTTATTAGATTTCCGATTAATTTTACATACCTTTTGTCTGACACTACGAGGATGGCACGTGTCAGGGAAATAGCATATTCATTGAGCTTTGCAACCGCTATTCCCGAACCTATATTAAAATATCTTATCGCAGGATGCTGGTCCTATGCGGAAGCTCTTTCCGATGTAAGGATATTATTGGATGGTAAAAAAACAGAGTTTATGAAGAACAAAAATAATTGGAAAACAGATATTGATCATCTAAGTGACAGTATTAAGGAAAAACAGCCGGATGAAGGAAAGGGTATGAGCTATGAGGATTACCTGCTTATATTACTGTCCCTTAATATGGACAGTACATATAAAAGAATGCTTGATATAATGCAGCTTAACGCAAAACAGATTTATCCGGAATTTAAGATGGAAAATGCGGCAGTGGGTCTTACTGTAGATGTAAGTATAGAAAGCTCGGACAGTGTGTTTAATTTTAATATTAGCGGTGGATATTGATATGATTTTTGTTTTAATATCCTCTGTCTTTTAGCCCAATAATGAAAAAACCTCTCCGGGTGTTGCCAAGGAGGCAGAGGGTGTTAAAACAAAAGTCATATGAATAAAAGTAAGGTGATTGTCGAATGAAAAAATTTTTCTTGTTTTTCAGAAAAATTAAAGACAGATTTATTAAATTAAATAAGGGAAGTGCTGTTGTTGAAGCTACACTTGTTATGCCTGTTTTTCTATTTTCCATGCTTGCCGTTTTTTGTATGTGCAGATGTAAGCTTGCTGAGGGCGTAATATACGAGGCAGCTGCCGAAACGGCGGAATATATGGCGGAATATGCATATGTTTCCGATTCGAATGCTTTATTACCGCAGATAATTATGCCCAGTTATATAGATGATAAAGAAATAGTTGAAAAGAGTATACAAGGCGGTATAAGCGGTATTGATTTTTGGGGGACCGTGGGAAAAGACAATAATGATTATGTGGTTCTTTGTGTAAATTACAAGCTTGATATAGATATACCTTTGCTACCGGAGCTCGTAAAGAAAAAGCACATAATCATAAAACAACGGGCATATATCGGCGAAGGAGAAAACAATGGAAGAAAAGAATGCGTTGATGAAGACAAATATGTTTATGTAACGGATAACAGGGATGTATATCATGAAAGCAGAGCCTGTACGCATCTTACGTTATCAATACATACGGCTTCCCGAAAAACAGCAAAATCAAAAGGATATACCGCCTGTGAATTCTGCGGGGATAAATGTTCGGAAACTGTTTTTGTTACCGATGAAGGCAGACGTTATCATTCGGATAAAAATTGCAGCGGTTTAAAACGAACGGTTTACAGGGTTAAGCTTAGCGAGACGGGCGGTTTGCCCGGTTGCAGCAGGTGCGCCGAAGATAGATAAAAATGAAAGGAAGGTAGGGCAAATGCGAAGAGGGTTTGAGTCTGAAACCCAAAATAATAAGGGAAGTACGGTTGTGGAGGTGTCACTTATCATGCCGTTTCTAATTTTTATAATTGTTTTTGTAATCTTTTGGTTTATGGATATTATAAATGATGCAATTATTCAGGGCGAAGCGTATTGTGGAATATATGAATTATCGGCAGGTGAAGACAGGGTACTTCTTGAGTCAGGAATAATTGATGAGGTAAAGGATAAAATAGTCGGCTCCGGAAACGAACCGGATATATCGGTAAAGATTAACTCAGGAGAGATATCTCTATATTTGGATTCCGAATCGACAAAGGGAGGAAAAATATACAGATATCAGGGGAAAAAAGTGATATATAAGAGAGAATATGATAAGTGCACTCAAAGATTAAGGAGATGGCAATTGTATGGAGATAAATTACGGGAGCAGGGGGATTAACAATTATATCGAGTCCGAAATCAATAAAGATATAACGGAAATATCCTCCAAAAAGTATATGTTTGATATGCTTGAAAATAATGATATAGACGGAATAATCAGGCCGGTTATAAATATGATTGACAATAATGTTTATCTAAGATATCCCATAAATTCATGCTTTGTTTTAAAAAAATATTTTCAAAAAAATAAGCCGGATATTACATGTCTGGAAAAAATAATAAGGGGAATATGCAACAGTATAAAAGATATGGAAAAATATCTTTTATGCCCTGATGATCTGGTGATTTCACCGGAATATATGCTTTGGGATGATAATGAAAAGAAAATAAAAATGATATGCATTCCCTTTTATAACAGGGACATCAGGTCCCAGTTAAAAAAATTTATGGAATATGTAATGCGGATTTTTGATTACAAAAGTGCCGAAGGAATCATTAAAATGCATGATATATACGAAGTAACCGTTAAAGAAAACTTTGATTTGTCCGAGCTTGATAATTTCTTTTCGAAACGGGATTTTGATCATGTGTCAAATAGGGAACCGATGAAGATTTTGCCGTCGGAAGAAGAATGTATAAATAATGAAGCCGAAAGAGAAAAACAGGAGGAAACAGAGATTGAAGCAAAAATCATCGGACAAAGTCATACCCATGAAAATATTCTTACAATCAATTTAATACTCGCGATTGTTTTTATGCTCGGATATATGTTTACAAATAAAGGCAAGGCGATGCTTGTTCTTTTTATAATTTCTCTTATTATGCTTGTGATTGATTTTGTTTTATATTATTTGAAAAAAGAAAAGGAAGAAGAAATAGATGCCGATGAATCCATGAAAGAGTTTGAACAAAAAATATTTGAAACAAAAATATCTGATACAAACGGCGGTTTTTCTGCCGGTGAAACGGCTTATCATAAGCCGAAGCTCAGCCGTAAATTCGAACCGGAAATTAAGGTGAAAGAAGAATATAAGCTGGTTCCGTTAAATGACGGGATGCTTGAACCTATTGTAATTGACACGAAAAAAGAAGAACTTGTGATAGGACGTGGGAAAAACAATACGGATTACAGACTGGACAAGGAGCAGATAAGTCGTGTTCATGCAAGGATATTGATAAGAAACAATAATATATTTATCGAAGACAAAAACTCAACCAACGGAACCTTTGTTAATTCGGTTAAGCTTAAGGCTAACGAGGAGTTTAAGGTCAAGGCGGGAGATATTGTAAGACTTGCAAATGAAGAGTTTTTTGTTGCATAAAGCGGTGCGGAATAAACGACCGCTTTTTTGATTTATGTTAACCAAAAAACTTAAACAAATGATTGTATTTAACCCTTATTTTTGGTATATTAATTATATGTCAAATTGTCATTATTGTGTGATGAGGTTAAGGGAATATGAAGATTAATATATACTATGGCGGACGCGGATTACTTGAGGATCCGACTCTTTTTGTAATCGACAGACTTGTTCAGGTTTTGGAAGAACTCAGAGTTGAAGTAAAAAGATATAATATGTATGAGGATAAATCGGGCATAGCAACCTTGCCGAATACGCTTAAGGAATGTGACGGAATCATACTTGCTTCAAGTGTTGAATGGTTCGGAATAGGCGGTTATATGCAGCAGTTTTTGGATATGTGCTGGCTTTACGGTGATAAGGAGAAGATTTCAAATCTTTATATGATGCCTGTTGTTGTGGCAACTGCATATGGAGAACTGGATGCCGAGCTTTCACTTAAAAAGGCCTGGGATATTCTCGGAGGAGTATCCATAAACGGAATAGCAAGCTATGTCGAAAGCTCAGAGGTTTTCGAACGTAATACTGCATTTTTGTCATTGATCGAAAAGAAGGCGGAAGACTTATACAGAAGCATAAATCAAAAGCAGGTTAAGCTTCCTACAAGCAATACCGCAGTAAAAAATAATATAATCAAAAAGCATAATATAACGCTGACTCCTCAGGAGAGTGAGCAACTTTCAAAGTTCGTTGCCGATGACGGCTATGTGAAAAAACAAAAGGAAGATATAGAGGAATTGGCTGCCATGTTCAAGCATATGCTCGGAGATGACGAAAAGAAGGAGGAGCCTGTATATGAAGACGATATAGTCGGAGGCTTCTTTAAGAGCTATTATCCGGAAAAGGATTTTTCAGCAAAATATGTAATAATTATTCCTGATATAAGCAAGACTCTTGTTATAAATGTTAAAGCCGGTGAGGAGCTTTCATGTGAATACGGTGAGGATCAGGAGGCAGATGTTAAGCTTAAAGCAGAGAGTTCCATGATGAGAGATATAATTGCCGGAAAGATGACGTTTCAAAAAGGATTTATGTCCGGAGAAATAACCGCGAAGGGCAATTTTAAAACGCTCAGAATGTTAGATCAGATTTTCAGATTCAGATACAATAAATAGAAAGGACATAGATTATGTCGTATCAGGCGTTATACAGAAAATGGCGACCGAATGAATTCGATGAGGTAAAGGGTCAGGAGCATATAGTAACAACCCTTAAGAATCAGATAAAATATGAAAGAGTAGGACATGCCTACCTTTTCTGTGGAACAAGAGGAACGGGTAAAACCACTATTGCAAGACTTCTTGCAAAATCAGTAAACTGTGAACATCCGGTTGACGGAAGTCCATGTAATGAATGTCCAAGCTGTAAGGCGATTTCCGAAGGAGCTTCCATGAATGTAATAGAGATAGACGGAGCTTCAAATAACGGTGTTGATAATATAAGACAGATAAACAGCTCGGTTCAATATTCACCTTCTACCGGAAAATACCTTGTTTATATAATTGATGAGGTTCATATGCTCAGAAAGGAAGCCTTTAATGCATTGTTAAAGACGCTTGAAGAACCGCCGTCATATGTTATTTTCATATTGGCTACAACGGATGTGCATTCGGTACCGATAACCATACTTTCAAGATGTCAAAGATATGATTTTAAACGTATTTCGATAGAAATAATTACCGACAGGCTTGCGGAGCTTTTGGAAAGAGAAAATATTAAGGCGACCCGCGAAGCTCTTGCATATGTTGCAAAGGTTGCGGACGGCTCAATGAGAGATGCACTCAGTATACTTGACCAGTGTATTTCCTTTAACCTGGGTGAAGAACTGACATATGATAAGGTTCTTGATACGATTGGCGCGGTTGACATTGATATTTATATAAGTCTTCTTGATGCGATAATTCATGATGATGTTAATAAGGCTGTTAATATTGTTGATGATGCAGTATGGCAGGGCAAGGATTTATCACAATTCATGGTCGAGCTTATAGGCTTTATCAGAAATGTGCTTATGCTGAAATTAAATCCTGAATTTGACGTGGATATTGCCACCGAAAAGAAAGAAACTTTGATAGAATTCGGAAAAGAATTAAATGAGGATTATCTCATCAGCTATATAAATATACTTCAGGAAGCATCCAATAAGCTTGCATATGTAAGAACCAAGAGAGTTATAGTTGATGTGGCAATCATAAAGCTTTGCAGACCGCAGATGCAAAAAGATTTTTCGGCGATAGAAAAACGTCTGGATAATCTTGAAAAGAAAACGGATAATCTCGGTGATGGCACAAAAATAGTATATGTCAATCAGGATGAAGCCCGGGCTGTGTCCGGAACAGGCAATTCTGCAAATCCTAACGGACAGCAGAATGCTGATTCGCAGGCTGTATCCGAAACGGATAAGGTTGACGGTGAAAAAATATATGCCAATTTAAAAAAGGAATTTCCTGAGGCGAGCATGAAAGAAATCGAGAGCATTATAAGCATATGGGACAAGCTTATGGCAACTGTTATGCGCTTACAAAGAGTATTTCTTGAAAAGGCCATGGTTGTTCCGGGAGAGATAAAGTCGGCGATAGATCTTGTTTATGTAAGAAATTCCGAAAACCAGCTTGCCATAGATTATTTTGATAAAAAGGCAAACAGGGAGCTGTTGGAGCAGGAACTTGCCGAGCTTACCGAAAGGGAAATACACATTGGCTTAAGACTTGTAAATTCAAACGATACGTCGGTCGATAGGCTGAAGGGACTGGATTTATCAAAGGTAAAATTTGATGATATAAATTTTAAATAAGTTATAAGTGCATTGATAAAAATGTATATTATAGATAAAAAATGTCATAACAGGAGGATTAAGAAATGGCAAAAAGAGGTGGATTTCCGGGAGGTATGATGCCGGGAAACATGAATAATCTTATGAAGCAGGCTCAGAAGATGCAGAAGCAGATGGAGGAAACTACCAAGGAGCTTGAAGAAAAAGAATATGAGGCAACTGCCGGAGGCGGAGTTGTTAAGGTAAAGATTAACGGAAAGAAAGAAATAACCGAGATCAAGATTGACAAGGATGCGTTTGACAGAGATGATGAGGAATTGTTCGAGGATATCGAAGAGAATGTTATGGCAGCAGTAAATGAAGCTATAAGACTTCAATCAGAAGATGAAAAGGCTCAAATGGGTAAAATAACCGGTGGAATGGGCGGAGGCTTCCCGTTCTAATGGATATATACGGAGATAAGGTTAATAAATTAATAGAAGAATTATCAAGACTTCCCGGAATAGGCGGAAAAACGGCCCAAAGGCTTGCGTTTTATATAATTAACATGCCGGAGGACAGAGTTAACAGCCTTTCGGAGGCGATATCCGATGCCAAAAAGCATATAAAATATTGTAAAAGCTGTTATACCATTACGGACAGGGATGAGTGTCCGATATGTGCTTCGACCAAGAGAAATCATAAGCTTATTATGGTGGTTGAAACCCCAAGAGATTTGGCAGCATATGAGAGAACCGGTCAGTATTCGGGCGTTTATCATGTCCTTCACGGAGTTATAAATCCGGCTATGGGAATCGGAGCAAATGACATAAAGCTTAAGGAACTTATTTTGAGGCTTGAGGCTGAGGATGTAGATGAGGTAATTGTTGCGACAAATTCCAGTGTAGAGGGAGAGGCGACGGCGATGTACATTTCCAAGCTGATAAAACCGTCCGGAATTAAAACAACGCGTATAGCAAGCGGAGTACCGGTTGGAGGAGATTTGGAATGTATCGATGAGATGACCTTGCTTAGGGCATTGGAAGGAAGAATAACTATATAAATATGCAAGGAGGTATAAGAGATGAAAAGAATTGGTATGCTAACCAGCGGTGGTGATTGTCAGGCGCTTAATGCAACCATGAGAGGTGTTGTTAAGGGACTTTACGGACTTTTCAAAGAGGTTGAAATATATGGCTTTTTAGAAGGCTATAAGGGCTTGATTTACGGAAATTATCAAAAGCTTTCCGCAGAGGATTTTTCAGGAATACTTACAAAAGGCGGAACCATACTCGGTAGTTCAAGAACCCCTTTTAAAGAACTTGATATACCGACTCCGGACGGACTTGATAAGGTAAAGTCCATGAAGGAAACATATAAGAAGCTTAAACTTGACTGCCTTGTTGTACTTGGCGGAAACGGTTCACAGAAAACCGCAAATCGCTTGAGCGAGGAAGGCTTAAATGTTGTCGGACTTCCTAAGACTATTGATAATGACGTTTGGGGAACTGATATGACTTTCGGCTTCCAGAGTGCTGTGGATATAGCTACAAGTGCTATAGATTGTATTCATACAACTGCGTGCTCACACGGACGTGTATTTATAGTTGAGGTAATGGGACATAAGGTTGGCTGGATTACACTCCACGCAGGTATTGCTTCCGGTGCTGATGTTATTCTTATACCTGAAATTCCTTATGATATAAAGAAGGTTTGTGAGGCACTTCAAAACAGGACAAAAGCAGGAAAAGGTTTTTCTATTCTTGCCGTAGCCGAGGGAGCGATATCGAAGGAGGTTGCTGCACTTCCTAAGAAAGAGAGAAAGCAGGCCATTGCGGATGCCGCTGCAAAATATCCTTCGGTTGCATATGAGGTTGCCGATAAGATTAAGCAATTCTCCGGTATGGATATAAGAGTTACTGTTCCGGGACATACTCAAAGAGGCGGAAGCCCATGTCCTTATGACAGAGTTATATCAAGCAGATTCGGTGCCAAGGCAGCAGAGCTTATCAAGAAGGAAGACTTTGGAAAGCTTGTTGTTATGAAGAATAATAAAGTAACCGCAATTCCTCTTTCGGAAAGTGCGGGAAAACTTAAATATGTTTCTGCAGATGATGATATAGTTAAAAACGCAAAATTGCTTGGAATCTCATTTGGCGATTAATCATAAGCACATGCACTGATTTAACGAATATAATATATGAAAGAAACAGCGAAGCTAAATAATTAATCTTTAGTTTCGCTGTTTCGTGTAATAATCAGTGTGAGGTATGATATGGAAAATTATATATATGATTCTAAGCTTGATTTACAATCTGATCCGTTTTTGTACGAGAAAGAAACAGAACTTGACAGGGAAAATCTGATTAATATGTATCCTGCCGTGGCAAGACTTATAATGGTGCTTATCGAGGATGCGTGTGACAGACTGGAATACGAAGGAAGTCCCATGTTTGCAGAGCTTCCGGACAAAGAAAATATAAGAATAATAGCAGACAAAATATATGAAAAGATAAAATGTAATGACAATAATGAAACATTAAGACAGCTTATTGAAGTAATGCTTTGTAATGAATTTTATACAAGAAGATGCAGATATAAAAGAAGGAGAAGACTCTTTTAGCATATGATAAGAAAGATAATTATAAGGGCTATTGTATTTATTGCGGTTGCAACGGGTACGGCCTTTTTGGTAAATAAATTAAATAATCTCGGGCTTGATGCGGTATCAAGGGAAGTAGATGAGCCGACATTGCCTGTAGTATATTGCAAGCTCGGCGAAAGAACCGTAAATATGATGTACGGCTATACACAGGTAATGTCCACAAGCCTTATGCGTGACGGAATTATACCGGTAAACAGCGATTACGGAGTAGATGTTCAGGTAGTTGATACCTATGGGTATGGTAATACTTATACTTACGAATTGAGAAGTATTTCCGGTGATTCGCTTATCGAAAACGGAGATGCAGAGGAAGGTGTAACCAAAAACGGATATACCGAATATAAGGTGAGATTCCGTATGGATATGAGTGAAAACAGGGAGTATGTCTTTGTTTTTATTATAACTAATGAAGAAGGCGAGAGCGCCAGATACTATACAAGAGTTGTAAATATAGAAAATCAGCATGTTAATGAAATCATAAGCTATGCCATGGATTTTCATAATACAACCTTTATCAAGGATGTAAATGAGAGCGAAGGAAATATGGTCTTTGACAGACTTGAGGTTACTCCGGAAGGTCAGGATTATGACCTTTCACACGTAAATCTTAATTCCTCATATGACATGATAAGCTGGGGAGGCATGAGTCCGCTTGCCATAACCGGAGTTGTTCCTGAGATTACCGAGGTTGATAACGAATATGCGGTTATACACCTTGGCTATGTGGCACAGACTTTATATCAGGAGGAACAGCATTATTACTATGTAGATGAATATTATACCGCAAGATATAATCCAAATAATCAGCAGGTTGAGCTTTTGGCATTTGACAGATATGTGGACAGTATATTTGATAAAGGCTATATTATGCCTGCTGAAAACAGTATAAGCATGGGTATTGCCCTGAAGGAGGATATGGAATATAAAGCTTCCAAAGACAGCAGAAAGGTAGCGTTTGTAAAGGCCGGAGAACTTTGGCTTTATGATTATGACGACCAGACACTTACTTCGGTATTCAGCTTCATCCAGGGAAATTTCTCTGACGTAAGAGCAGTAAATAACAATATAGATATCAATATTGCCGATATGGATGATGAAGGAAATATGTATTTTGTTGCCTACGGATATATGAACAGAGGTGAAAATGAGGGCAAAAACGGAGTTGCGCTTTATCATTATGATGCAAAAGAAAAAAGACTGCAGGAGATATATTATACAACCTGCGACGAGCCGTATGACATAATGAAAAATGAAATCGGAAGATTTTCATATTATGACAAATCGGGATACTTCTATTACCTTTTAGACAGCTCGATTTACAAAGTTGACTTAAATAATATGTCAGGGGATACGATAGTTTTTAATATTGCATCAGACAAGTATCTTGTTTCGGAAAATAAAAAGATAGTAGCTTATCCTGATGTTGATGAAACCGAAAATGTAACAAAAATCATAGTTCATAATTTTGAAACCGGAAATGTGTATGAGAAAACCGAGGGTGCATCGGATAGACTAAAAGGTCTTGGATTTGTAGGAAATGATCTGATTTTCGGTGTTGCTAATCAAAGAGATGTATATATTTCGGCTTCGGGTGATGTAATTATGCCTATGAATAAAATATGCATAATGCAGCCGGACGGAAATGTTGTCAAGGAGTACAGCAAGAGCGGAATTTACAATATGGAAGCCCGTGTTTTGGAAGATACCATATATTTAAAGAGAGCCTTGAAGAATAATAAATTCTTTGAAGAAACCGAGCCGGATTATATTTCATACACAAAGGAAGAAGATTCGATGATTATGGAAACGGCCACCTCGTTCTCGGATTTTGATTACACGAGACAAAATATAAAATTCCCCGATAATATTTATGTTACTGCCAATGTTGAGCCTGTAATGACAAAGTATAAGGACAGCGAATTTGATAAGGATTTTAAGATTGAAACAAATACAAGAGAAAATGTATATTATGTATTTGATAATCATGGCTATAAGGGCGAGTATAACAGCGCAGGAAGTGCGATAACTGCTGTAAATAATGATAAGAACGGAATAGTTGTGGGAAGCAACGGTGATACGATTTACAGAATGATTGAGGCAGAAACTTATAATACCGTTGCCGATAAGATTGATGAAAGAGCATGTCTTGAAATGGATAAGACCTTTATGACATGTGCATATATGTGCGTAAAAGCAGCAGGAAGTAAGGCTGAGTATGAAGAAATACTTGCCTGTGACAGCTGGGAAAACGCATTTTCCGAATATACGCATGGTGTCGGAATAAATATTTCGGGTATAAGTCTTGATACGGCACTTTATTTCCTTGACAGAGATATTCCGTTTGCCGCATGTATAGATGATGGAAGATATGTTCTGGTTATAAGTTACAACTCCAGCCACATAAGGTATTATGACCCTATGCAGGCTGAAGAAGTAAAAGTTACAAGAGAAGAATTTTCAAATCTTCTTAGTATGCAGGGAAATACGATGTATACCTATACATCCCAATAACCGTCAAGTGTTGCGAAATAATCCTCAGGAGTTTCCGCACGACGGATTTTCTTTACGGAACCGTCTTCGCATAAAAGAAGTTCTGCGGACTTAAGCTTACCATTGTAGTTATAGCCCATTGAAAAACCATGGGCTCCTGTGTCATGGATAACAAGATAGTCACCGTTGTCAATCTTAGGCAACTGTCTGTCTATGGCAAATTTATCATTGTTTTCACATAATGAACCGGTGACATCGTAAGTATGGTCGCATGGTTCATTTTCTTTTCCGAGAACGGTTATGTGGTGGTAAGCACCGTACATGGCAGGTCTCATAAGGTTTACTGCACATGCATCTACGCCTATATATTCTTTATAAATATGCTTTTCATGTATCGCCTTTGTAACAAGCTCGCCGTAAGGAGCAAGCATAAATCTTCCGAGCTCTGTAAATATGCTCACATCTCCGAGACCTGCCGGAACAAGTACCTCGTCAAAGGCTTTATGTACGCCTTCTCCGATTGCGAGTATGTCATTTGGCTCTTTGTCCGGAGTATAAGGAACTCCGACACCTCCGGAAAGGTTTATGAATGAAAGGCTTATGCCTGTTTTTTCTTTGATTTCAACTGCAACCTCAAAAAGAATCTTTGCAAGTGTAGGATAGTATTCGTTGGTAACGGTGTTGCTGGCAAGAAAAGCATGGAGTCCGAATCGTTTTGCCCCCATCTCCTTAAGCTTTGGATATGCTTTAAGAAGCTGTTCTTTTGTCATGCCGTATTTTGCGTCTCCCGGATTATCCATAATTGTAGTCGATATGGAGAAGGTTCCGCCCGGATTATATCTGCAGCATATGGTTTCAGGTACACCGCAGGTTTCATTTAAGAAATCAATATGAGTATAATCATCAAGGTTTATAATCGCTCCAAGCTTACTTGCCAATTCAAATTCCTCTTTAGGCATATCATTTGAAGAGAACATGATATTATGACCGGTGATTCCAACCTTTTCGGACATCAAAAGCTCTGTATAAGATGAGCAGTCGGTTCCGCAACCCTCTTCTTTAAGAATCTTTAATATGGTAGGATTAGGAGTTGCTTTAACTGCAAAATATTCTTTATATCCCTTGTTCCAGGAAAATGCCTGATAAAGCTTTCTTGCATTTTCGCGTATTCCTTTTTCATCGTAGATATGAAACGGAGTAGGATATGTCTTTACTATTTCTTCAATCTGTTCCTTTGTTACAAACGGTTTTTTCATAGTGTACCTCCAATTCAGCATTTTTGATTTATATAATATAACATAATATTTAAAATAAGAAAACAAAAAATTATCATGGAAGGTCAAATGTTTATCGGATAATGTCACCCATTGTTTAAATTAGGGTGTACTTTATATTAAAAAAAGTGTATAATAAAGCAGGATACGATTTAATTATCGCATTAATAAAATAATGCATACGGGGAGGAAAATGCTATGGATGGCAAGAAAAAAGTCGGATTTTCATTGGGGAAGAAAATTATCAGTTGTATCCTTGTTACACAAATTGTCGTAATGACACTTTTGGCAGCCTTTGTAATAAAGACAATAACTGATGATAAGAAACAGGAAATCACGAATAATCTGAAAACAATTGTTGAGGAGAGAAGTCAGATTGTAAGGAATTATGTACATGAGAAGGAAAACCTTCTAAAGGCGTTCGGAAGAGCGGGAGAGGTTCTTGAAATAATACAGAACCCGACCGATGCGAAGGTGTTTGAAAAGGCACAGGCATATACCGAAAAGTATTCAGCTGATATAGATAATCTTGAAGGTATATACATAAGCGAATGGGATACACACGTTCTTACACATACCAATCCTAAGGTTGTAGGTATATATACAAGAGAGGGTGACCCGATGGTTGCACTTCAAAATTCACTTGTTGCAGCCGGTGATGAAGTATACAATACCGGTATAATTCTTTCACCTGCCAGCGGAAACCAGGTAATTTCGATGTATTTTGCCGTACATGACAAGGATGGAAAACCTGTCGGATTAGTAGGAGGGGCTATATTTACGACGGGACTTATAGATATGCTTAACGAATTAAGCCTTGACGGAATGGAAAATGCGGAATATTGCATGGTCAGTGTACCAAAAGGCGGAGAGTATGTATTTAATGCGGATGTTGAGAAGGTTGCAACAGTTTCCGAAGACAAGTACATTTTGGATTTATGCGCGAAGCTCGATGGACAAACTGAAGATTCCAAGGGTTATGTTGAATTTGATAAGGACGGAAAGAAATATGTCGCAGGCTATTATTATATGGCTGATTATGGTTGGCTGTTTATCCTTTCAGATGAGAAGGCAGAAGTATTTGCCGATACCGACAGCTTAAAGAAAACACTTATCATATTCAGTATTGCTACGGTAATTATACTTTGTGTAATTTCATATCTTATAATCGGTGCACTTCTTAAACCTATGAAGGCAATTGACAGAAGCCTTACCGAGCTTAAGAATCTGGATATCTCAGAGAAGCATAACATGAAGTCTTACCTTGTCAGAAATGATGAAATAGGTGTTATATCCACAGCAACCGAGAGTCTTGCGGAGTCGCTTCGTCAGATTACGGGAACTTTACAGGAATGCAGCCATATTCTTGAAAATAAGGCTGATAATCTTCAAGGCTCTGCTTACAGGATGGTAGAGAACTTTACAGACGGCATAGCTGCTACAGAGGAGCTTTCCGCACAGCTTGAAAGTACAAGTCAATATGTTGGTAACGTCAATGGTGAGATTAAGAAGATAGATGATGCGGTTGACGGTATTATGGATAATATCAGTGCATCCGTAGATGCAAGCTCGGGTGTTCTTGAAAGTGCATCAGAGATGGAGAGTAAGGCATCATATGCATATCAAAACGGTAATGATACGCTGGTTCGTACAAGAAGCTCCGTTGAGGAAGCCATTAATTGTCTGGGAAGTCTTGGCAGAATCAATGATCTTGCATCGGAGATCCTTAATATATCAAGCCAGACAAACCTTCTTTCACTTAATGCATCTATTGAGGCAGCGCGTGCGGGCGAAGCAGGAAGAGGCTTCGCGGTTGTTGCCGATGAGATAGGAGCGCTTGCCGATAATTCAAAGAACACTGCAGGAACCATTCAGGCTCTTTGTATGGAGGCAAATGACAGTATTAAGATTGTTAACGATTGTTTCGATGAAATTCTTACATTTATAGCTAATGACGTTGTAGGTCAATTTAAAGAATTTGCCGAAAAATCATCAGCTTATAGTGACAATGTTAAAGAAATACAGGAAAGCCTTGATCAGATAAGAGCAATGGTTTCCGAATTGGAAGAGTCTGTTAAGGGTATTACAAGAGATATCGACAGTGTATCAACCATAACTGATGAAAACTGCGGAGCCGTAAATGTTATCGTTGAGAAGAACGAAAGTACTTCTGTTATTGCCGAAGAAATACAGAAGCAGGCAGAGGAAAACAAGGCTCTTGCAACAAAACTTGAAAGTATATTAAAACAATTTGCAAGATAATTTGCGATTGACATTAATTATGCTTAAATAATTGACAGATAGGAGAAATTATATGTCATCGGAAGGCTTTAATTATGACAATATGTTTATAAGATTGTTAAACAGATTGGGAGATGTATTTATATTATCAATAATATTTACATTATGTTGTATCCCGATTGTTACAATAGGCCCGGCACTAACGGCGCTTTATTATACGGCTATGAAGGGTATAACGGTTGGCGAAGGATACGTCACAAAGTATTTTTTTAAGAGCTTTAAGCAAAATCTGAAACAGGGCATAGCCATATTTTTGATAAATGCCCTTGCAATATTTGTATTTAGTGTAGACCTTTGGTTTTGGGTTAAGCAATGGAAGGATGCACGGCTCGGCGTTGCAAGAATAATGATTATCATAAGCGTAGTTCTTCTTATGGTTGCGATTATGATTTTCATATTTGTATTTCCGCTTCAGGCAAAATTTGATAACAGGATAAAGGTGCAAATCAGAAATGCATTTCTTTTATCAATCAAGTTCTTTCCGACAACTCTGGCGGTTATGCTTATCACAGCCTTGATGATTTATGGTGTTTACTATGCACCGGCACTTGCGTTGTCGGGATATTTGCTAATCGGATTCGGAGCCATGGGATATATAAACGGAGCACTGTTTTACAGATGTCTCAAAGTATTTCTTGTAACCGATGAAGACACCGAAACCGAAACGGACGACGATGAAGAAAAAATATTCTCCGATAAACCGATACAATAAATACCTGCCCCTCACACAAGGACCGGGTATTCGATTGATTCATATACGGAATAATATAACAGACGGTTAGCAATACAAACATTATTTTCTAAATCAGCGCATTCGAATTTTTTATATTCGCACGAAACCGAAAACTCGCTACGCTCAGACAGTTCGGTTTCTGAGCGAATCTATTCAAATTCTCATTGCTGATTTAACGAAACTAATGCTCACGTATTTGCCAACCGTCTGTTATATTTATCCCGTTATATATGAATCACTCGAATACCGTCAGCTCGAAACAGCACAGTATGTGCTGTTTTGAACTGACGATGTAACGGTTTCTACTGACGGGGAGACAACTTATATATGACGTAATATGAAACACAAGGGGTAGTTATCAACATTTGTCCGATTTGTGTAAAATCAGAAGCGAGTTTTTGATGGAATTTGCTCAGAAACCAATCTGTTTGAGCATAGCGAGTTATTGGTTTCGTGCAAATCACAAGAAAACGAGTGCTCTGATTTAGCAAATCGATGACACGTTGTAACTACCCCTTGTGTTTTATTTACGTCACAATATAGAAATTAAATCCGTCAGTAGAACCGTTACATCCGTTCTTTTGTGAGGTACAGGATTTACAGTTCGCCGAGGAGCTTCTTTACGCTTACGAGTTTTACGCAAAGTACGAATACTTTTGAGGCTGCAAGCATTTCCTCAGGTGTCGGATATGAAGGTGCTATACGGATATTGGAGTCCTGAGGGTCCTTGCCGTATGGGTAGGTTGCACCTGCACCTGTGAGTATGACACCGAGGTCCTTGCACATTTTTACGATTGCCTTTGCACAACCCGGCATAGCATCGAAGGATATGAAGTAACCGCCGCGAGGCTTTATCCATGAACCGATTTCAAGACCGTTAAGCTCGCTGTCGAGGGTGTTTAAAACTGCCTCAAATTTAGGCCTTAAGAGTTCACCGTGGAGCTTCATATGAGCCTTAAGTCCGTCAATGTTCTTGAAAAATCTTACGTGACGGAGCTGGTTTATCTTGTCATGTCCGATAGTCTGGACAGTCATATATTTCTTGATATACTCAATGTTTGTAAGAGAAGTTGCTATTGCTGATACACCTGAACCCGGGAAGCTTATCTTCGAGGTTGATGAGAAGATGTAAACCATATCAGGATTACCGGCTTTCTCGCATTCGGTAAGGATATTAAGAATCTCATCCTGAACATCCTCGTAAAGATGATGGATGCAATAGGCATTATCCCAATATATTCTGAAATCCTCGGCAGCAGGTTTAAGGTTGGCAAAACGCTTAACCACTTCGTCCGAGTATGAAATACCTGTTGGGTTTGAGTACTTAGGTACACACCAGATACCCTTTACGGAAGCATCGTTATTTACATATTTTTCAACAAGATCCATATCAGGACCGTCTGAACCGAGAGGTATATTAATCATCTCGATTCCGAAAACCTCAGTAATTTTAAAATGTCTGTCATAGCCCGGAACGGGACATAAAAATTTGACCTTATCGAGTTTGCACCACGGGGTTGAGCCGTTAACACCGAATGTCATGGAACGTGAAACGGTATCATACATGATATTAAGGCTTGAATTTCCGCATACTATAACATTATCCTTCTCAACGCCCATCATAGCTGCCATAAGTCGACGGCATTCACCGATACCATCAAGATCACCGTAGTTTCTTGTGTCATTTCCAAGTACGGTATTCATGTCTGATGAGCTGTTTATTACGTCAAGCATTGGCATTGCAATCGCAAGCTGTGACAGCCCGGGTTTTCCTCTTGCCATATTGAGGGAAAGACCCTTGGCTTCTTCTTCCTTATATTGATCTTCGAGAGCTGCTTTTAAAGATAACAGTTCATCTTTGCTCATGTCTTTGTAAGCTTTCATATTTATCCATCTCCTTTGCATTAATACATATGTCTTTCAATATGATAACTCATTTTCGTTATAATTTCCATAACAAATTAAAGAAAATATCATGTATTTAAAAAAAAGTATAAATTCGGGGAAAGCTTTAAATTTTTTTAAAATTTTAGTAATAATTAGGATATATTAGTATAATATAATTGCATTAGAAGTATTTAAAGGTTGTAATTTTCGTAAATAAATGATACAATATGTGTTATGAATGCGATATAATGCGTAAATATACGGATATAAGAGGACCGGGGTTATGAATTATTCAGAAGTAATTGAATACGTAAAGAAGATGACTGCTGAAAATGGACGTCCTTCCAACTATCCTTTCAGAAGCAGATATGAGCACACCATGCGCGTATATAGATGGGCTATAAAGTTGCAGGCAAAATTGGGCGGAGATATAGATATTATTGCACTTGCGGCTTTACTTCATGATGTTGGTTGGGATAGTGAAAGACCGCATGAAGAGGTAGGTGCGGAGCTTGCCGTTGAATTTCTTGACAGTATCGGCGTTGAACCGGAGATTATCAAGAGAGTTGGCGAGATAATCATGATTCATGAGGATAAGGATACAGAGGCTGAGCTTTCGCTTGAGTGTAAGATAGTTATGGATGCCGACTTGTTGGACGAGGTTGGTGCAATAAGTGTTGTATGGGATTCCATGGCTACTGCATGTGAGGATGAAGCAAGCTATAAGAAGGCGTATTACAGGATTAAAAATTATTATAGAATTAATAAGCCAAAGATAAGAAGATGTAAGACTGATGCTGCCAGAGCAGAATATACCAAGCGTATGCAGCTTCTTGATTCTTACATCAATCAGCTTGAAAAGGAGCTTTTTTAGTAAGATTACGATTGAATGGGCGTGCATATTGACAAATTGTCTATATGCCGCCTTTTTGTTCTTTTCGGGCATGTATTTTTAATGAAAAATATATTTTAAAATTCAATGCCGATATTACACTTTTAATATATGCTGAATTAGTTGTATAGGGGGAATAACTATGGATGAGTATTATGTAACAAATACCGGAGGCAGTATACCTTCAGGACTACCGGGCGGCTTTTTTATCTATGAGGCAGAGGGAGACGAGAAGATACTCTTTGCCGAGACCAATGTCGTAAAGATGTACGGCTGCAAGGATTTTGAGGAGTTCCTTGAATTTACCGGCGGTACATTTTCGGGTATGGTGCATCCTGATGACTTTATCAGGGTTGAAAATCAGATACATGCTCAGACCGTTTACGGTGAGAAAAGACATGATTATGTAAGATACCGTATCAAAACCAAGCAGGGAGATGTAAAATATCTCGAGGATTTCGGACACTTACTTCATTGGAAGAACGGAAAGAGCTTTTATTATGTTTTTATAATAGATGTTGATAAAAATGAGTTCTTTAATCTAAACAGAAATTCCTTTGCCGAAGCGGAAATTCTTTCGGGAAATCATGAAACTGACTCGCTTACGGGTCTTTTTAATATGTCATTTTTCTATAACAAGACACAGAAGCTTCTTTCTTCCATGGAGGGAAGAAGACAGGATATTTCGTTTATACATTTCGACATACCGAATTTCAAGCTGTATAACGAAAGACATGGCTTCAAGCTCGGTGATGAGCTTTTGTGCAATTTCGCAAGAATAATAAGAGATGAGTTCCAGGGAGGAATAGTTTCGAGATTTTCAGATGATCACTTTGTAGTATGTGCATCGGGTGAAAGAGAAGACATCGTAAATAAAGTAGAAAATGTATATAAGAAAATGCTTCTTTCCGAGGACGTAAACAAGAAAGTAAGAATAAAGGCCGGTATATATTATCTCGATGACAGACGTGCCGAGGTAGGCCTCGCGTGTGATCATGCAAGGCTTGCATGTAACAGCGTAAAGGGACGACATGATGTAAATTACTGTATATATGACGAAATGCTGCGAGAGGAGCTTCGTAAGCAGCAATATGTATCGGATCATATAGATGAAGCTATAGAAAAAGAATATATCAAGATATTTTATCAGCCCGTAATCAGAGTTAAAACAGGAGAAATATGCGGATATGAGGCGCTTGTAAGATGGATTGATCCAAAGATGGGTATGCTGTCTCCGGGGGATTTTATAGAGACACTCGAGCAATTTCATCTTATACATCTTGTGGATCAGTTTGTCATTAAGAGGGTATGCGAGGACTATATTTCACTCATCGAAAAGGGTGAGCCTGTTGTTCCTGTTTCGGTTAATATTTCAAGACTTGATTTCGAGCTTTGCGATATTTTCGGTATTCTTGAGGAAACACGTGAGAAATACGGTGTTCCGCGAAATATGATAGATATTGAAATAACGGAAAGTGCTCTGAATGACAATGTCGGATATATAAAGTCCGAATGTGAGAAGATGAAAAAGCTCGGTTACAACATCTGGCTTGATGACTTTGGAAGCGGATATTCGTCACTTAATACAATTGCAGACTATGATTTCGATGTGCTTAAGCTTGACCTTGTATTTTTGAGAAGTCTCGGTCATAATCCGAAAACATCAACTCTTATGACGTATATTATTGAGGGAGCAACAGAGATGGGACTTGCTCCTTTATGTGAAGGTGTAGAGACAGAGGAGCATTTTGAATTTTTGAAAAAGGTCGGATGCGTAAGGGCACAGGGATATTATTTTGGTAAGGCGATGCCTATGGAGGAAACAAGGGCATTTACCAGGGCTAAAGGACTTGTTTGGGAGTCGGCAGAATAAAAAATATGGATAATAACTATATACAAAACCAACAGGTTAATCAGGAACAGTAGGTTATACAGGTCAATCAACAGCAAAATGTTAACGAGTAGGTTGAAAGTACGATATTTGACAAACATATGCAGATGAATGAGCAGTATGTGAATGACCGAAAAAGAAACGGTGAAGAAGACAGTGAGGAGGTGACGCTTGAGGAATTGTCCGTACTTTCTGTGATAAAAGGAATTGTTCCGAAATATATCCTGCCTGTATGCAGGCTTACTATAAACCTATTCAGAAGAGGAATAGCCAAATGTGTTTCGGATAACAGAAAAGGAATTATAGAGGATTTGGAGTTTTTACCGATAAATTGGTATGATACGGATGTCTCTTGCTGTGTTTATAACGGTGGCAGTGTAAACGGTTTTTTACTTGTCAATAAAACTGCAACCGGCAAAATTGTTGTGGATCTGTTTTTTGCATATGAGCCCGAGGCAGGCAAGAATCTTTTGTATATGATTAATTTCTCGGTAAGGGTAGCGTTAAAAAAATATCCGAAGGATACAGTTGTCAAGCTCGTTATTCACAATGAAATATCCGCTGCACTTGTAAAAAAATATTTCCGCGAAAGCATGGAAAGATATGTATAATGGGTGAAAGAGGATAACAAAAAAAGAACTTTTCGAGGTTCTTTTTTTATTTATGAAACAAATTTGATACATTTATACTTTATGATATAAAATATATTATCGTAAAGGAGACAGAATATGAAGAAAATACATCGTAAAGCAATTTTATTTTTTATGGCTGTAAGCGTGACTGTATCAATAGCTGGCTGTGGCAAAAAGAAAAATGAAATATCAGATTACGGAACCGAAGCGGTTGCATCGCAGGAGGATGCAGACAGCGAAGAAGTAAAAGCAAACGAGTTTGGAAGCTTATCTGATAAGCTTGAAACGGATAATATAAACTGGCAGGAATCCATTAATGTGAATGGAATAAATTACAAGATTAGTCTTATGTATGATGTGCCTGAACAGGAGAATGTGCCGGTCTATGTAACAATGCCTATTTCTGACTTTGATAAGAAGGAAAAGGAAATTGTTGAGAAATTGTTCGGAGATGATTATATTGAGGTTCATGAAACATTAAATGAGAAAAAATATTATAAAATTCTCGAAACGGAAGAAATGACAAATGTAATATTAAATCATTGGTATGAAGAAAGTGAACTTAAAGGTGAAAAAGGTTCAAATGCAAATAAAAACTATGACGAAATATATGATAATTTCGGAAAATATGATGAATTTTATAATTCGTGGGGAAAGGTGGGAGATTTTTCACTTCATACATATAAAGGGAAATATAATGGAAATGCGTATTATGCAATATTTTCAAGATACGAGGACAAAAACTTTATGTTTTTTGAACTCTTTTCCGACAGCATAAAAGATATTATGGGAGATAGCAGGATAGGGGGATATACTTATACTTCTATTATCACAAAAGAAGAGGATAATGAGGCATATGCTCAAAAGGAAAAGCTTATGGATGACGCAAAGCATTTGATAGATGATATTTTAGGAGGAGAATATTATGATATCAATAGTATCAGGGATTTGATGTTTTTTGGTGACGATGAGGCTTATAGCTCTATATTTGACGGATATAGATTTGAACTTGAAAACAATAAAGTCGATAGCAGTGTTTATGAAGGAACAATTTATGAATATGGATATAATTCAGAGCGTGTTGAGATATCCAACGAGGGGATTTTATCTATATGTCTGGGTATATTTTATGACAGTATGGAAATGAAATCGCCGGATACTAACATGCTTGATTTTGAAAACATTAAAGAATCCGTGCGGGATATTATAGAAAATGAAATTGATGTAAATAAGGTGCAAGGAAGTAATTATATAAATATTGATAAGATAGAATTAAAATATTATCCAATTGTGAATCCTGAAAATGATATGGAATTCACAATTCTTCCGGTATGGTTTTTTTATTCAAATACAAAGAGTTTTAAGCTGCTTGTAAATGCGGTAGATGGTTCGATGGTGTTTATAAAGTATTAAAATTTTTGAAATAATGTTTACATATTTGAATTTGGCTTGCATAAAAATGACACGATTAACTATTACAGAAACAAAAGATATTGTGTTTATAGGAAAGGATTTTCCGGATGAATATACCGGTTCAAAATATACTCGTTCTCTTAAAGGTGCAAGAGCTAAAGCAAAGGCAAATATTGTTCAGTGTATTGAACAAATTGTGGAGATTGCTGAAGATAAAAGATTCAAAGAAAATTATAAGTCAAAACATTCAACTGATGCGGCTAAAGGCTGGTATTATTATACTGTAAGATTTGCAATTCCTATTTTTGAGAATGAGAAAAGAACAGATAATTATAATATTTATTCTGCATGTCTTGTAATTAACCATACTTCAAATGGCAAGCTATATCTATATGATATTATTGACATAAAAAAAAGAAGCGAGTAACCCAATCAAGACTACATAGAGCCAAGTGGTATAAAAACCGCTTCTACAAGATAAATAATAGCATTTGTAAAATATGATGTCAATAACTAATTTTAAGAAAAAAGGAGTATAAACTCATTTTAGATTTTTTGAAACATATTTGATACATTTATGTTTTATGCTTGAATCATAATAAAATTATTATCAAGAGGTATGAATTTGTTTATGAAAAATCAATTTCAAAAAATAACATTATCAGTTTTAATTATATCACTAATTATTTCTTTGTCTGCCTGCGGTAAGAAAAGTGAGAATATATCCGACTACGGAACCGAAGCGGTTGCATCGCAGGAGGATGCAGACAGCGAAGAAGTAAAAGCAAACGAGTTTGGAAGCTTATCTGACAAGCTCGAAACAGAAAAGATTGACTGGCAGGAAAGCTTTGAGGTTGGAGGAACAAAGTTTAATGTGAAAATTAATTATGATGTACCTGATGTCAGAAGTATTCCAATATATACCATAGAAGCTGTATCTGATATGCAAAAAAGGGAAAAAGATATACTGAATACTCTGTTTGGAAATGATTATGAAGAAGTTCATGAGGAGCTTATATATGGAGATAAGGATATTTATGCGCCGGATTATCCGCTAAAGTCACATCTTTACACAGAGTATTATATATATAGCGGAGATACAATTGATCCTGATGTAACTGAAGAAACGGTTAATTCATGGACAAGCTTCAATGGCTTTGATCTTCACACCTATAAGGGCACATATGAGAATAAAGAGTATTATATTATTTTTTCAATGAATCCTGAAGCATATATATTTGTAATGACGCTTCTTCCTGTAGACATAAAGGAATTTATGGAGGACGATTCTGTTATGGAATATTACGAATATTACGGAATGGAATTTGTGGAAGATGAAAATGGCGGACATTCGGAGTTAAAGGATGATTCTTCAAATGTATGTATAAAAAAGAGGGATGAATTAATTATGGATGCAGCAGGCTTTTTGAATGAAAGGCTGGATGCATTTGGAAGTGTAGCGTTTCTTGTCCAAATATTTAATATTGAGGATACGCCCGAATCTTCAAGTATAGAAATTGAAAACGTATCGGCTGACTCGGTGGAAGGAATATTTGCCCAATTAGAGTTTGTAAAAGAGGATGGCAGCAAATTCTTTGATGGATATCCGTTTTTTGTAAATAAAGAATTAAATGGTTTACAGTTTCTTCTTACCGGCTCCGGTTTGGAAGAAAAGGATTCCATGACCGGAGGCTATGGCTATAAGGAATATTGGATTGATATATGCTCAGAGGGAATTGTTTATGCCAGACTGGACGCAGGCTTTCACTATGCGGAACCATCCGTAATTGATACAGCACTGCTTGATTTTGAAGCGATAAAGGAGTCCTTAAGGGAAAATATAAAGCAAAGCTTTGATACTTCAAAATGCAGTGTATCTGTCGTAAACTTTAATACGCTTGATTTTGTTTACTATCCTGTAAGCAATCCTGATAAACAAAATGAATTTACATTTGTTCCGGCTTGGGATTTTTCGATGTCACCTTATAACATAAGAGTTGTAATAAATGCGGTTGACGGCTCACTTTTGTATATAGGATACGAATAGTTTGTCACATATGGACAGGCACCTTGTCACATTTGACGAAACACAACTGCGCATAAAATATGTACACGCATAGCT
>ODAI013925258.1_pt1 | contig 147130 bp, 118 predicted proteins | sample 1539321 | NCBI WGS metagenome assembly ODAI01 (sample SAMN02144231, study PRJEB22623) | gut metagenome | biome: sheep rumen | host: Ovis aries | place: New Zealand
CATAGCGACAGCTCCTTTCGGTTTCTGTCACTATTATACTATATTTTCTGAGTTTTGAGGTCTGTTTATTTGGACAGCATTGTAAATTATCTGTGGTGTGTTAAAGGGATAACCATATTTATTTATTATAACACAAACCGCTTTCAAATTCAAGTGCGGGGTGTACGTTTCAGCGGACAGCAAAGATTATTTACATGAAACATCAAAAAAATTTCCGAAAAGTCCCGATAAATACTTGATTTTTTTCATGAAGAGTGGTATAATATCTATCGTTGAAATAAAATAAGGGGAGCTTGTATACAGGCTGAGAGGATAGCGACCGAGTTATCGACCCATAACCTGATTTGGATAATGCCAACGTAGGGAATATGATACCGATCATTCGGGGGACTGTTTTTTGCGCGCAGTCCCCTTTTTTGTATGGAGGGATGTAAATGGTAAAGTTAAACGGCGAACAGCATGAACTCGCGGGAAAGACCGTTACCGAAATGCTGAACGATAACGGCTACGATCCAAAGCGCGTAGCAGTAGAACTGAATTTGGATATACTTCCTAAATCACAGTACGAAAGCACTGTACTCAAGGATGGCGACAGCGTTGAGGTAGTCAGCTTTGTTGGAGGCGGCTAGATGATCCCATCAAAAGAAGAAATGTATGCCGCACTTGAAGAACGTCACGGAAAAGAACTGCAAAAACTATTTTCGGAAACGGCAGTAGTGATCTGCGGTCTGGGCGGACTTGGCTCTAATGTTGCAATAAGCCTCGCACGTGCAGGGCTCGGCAGGATACATCTGATAGACTTTGACAGGGTAGATATCTCAAACCTGAACCGTCAGCAGTATTTTCCCGAACAGCTTGGACAGTACAAGGCAGACGCACTGAAAGATACACTTTTAAAAATAGCACCCTACTGTGATATAACATCTCAGTCGGTCAAGCTCGACGAAGAAAACATCCCTGTGCTTCTGGCAGATTTTCCAATAGTCTGTGAATGTTTCGACAATGCCGAACAGAAAGCTATGCTGGTAAATTCGGTACTTGAAAACTTTCCCGATAAAAAACTGGTGGCAGCCTCGGGAATGGCAGGACTTGGAAGTGCGAACAGCATTGTCACCAAAAGGATAGCGCGGAATTTCTGGCTATGCGGTGACGGCAAGAGCGATGTGAACGAAGGGCTGGGACTTATATCAGCCAGAGTTGCAGTATGCGCGGCACATCAGGCTACGATGGTACTAAGGATAATATCAGGCAAGGACGAAGCCTGAAAACGAAAGGACGATATAAATGATAAACAATGACAAACTCGTCATAGGCGGACACGAATTCAATTCGAGATTCATACTCGGTTCCGGAAAATATTCTCTTTCGCTTATAAAAGCAGCTGTTGAGAATGCCGGTGCAGAGATCATTACCCTTGCTGTAAGGCGTGCAAATACTAAAGATCAGGAGAGCATACTTGACCATATCCCCGAGGGCGTTACTCTTCTGCCTAACACTTCGGGTGCAAGGAATGCAGAAGAAGCTGTCCGAATAGCAAGGCTTGCCAGAGAACTTGGCTGCGGAAATTTCGTTAAAATAGAGATCATGCGCGATACCAAGTATCTTCTGCCCGACAATGCAGAAACCATAAAAGCCACCGAGATACTGGCAAATGAAGGCTTTGTAGTAATGCCTTATATGTATCCCGACCTTAACACTGCGAGAGACCTTGTTAACGCAGGTGCGGCATCTGTAATGCCGCTGGCTTCGCCTATCGGTTCAAACAAGGGTCTTGCAACAAAGGATTTCATACAGATACTGATAGATGAAATAGACCTGCCTATAATCGTTGATGCAGGCATTGGCAGACCGTCACAGGCTTGCGAGGCTATGGAGATGGGTGCTGCTGCAGTTATGTCAAACACTGCGCTGGCAACCGCCGGCGATCTGCCGATGATGGCTGACGCTTTCCGCAAAGCCATAGAAGCAGGAAGACAGGCTTACCTTTCGGGTCTTGGACGAGTACTTGTAAGAGGTGCATCGCCTTCCGATACACTTACCGGATTCCTGAGAGACTAAGGGGTGGATACGATGGAAAATAATTTTCTGTTTGATTCCGAGGGACTTTCCGAAGAAGCATTAAAACGCAAGCACAAGCTTGAAAATGATCCCTCCTGCCGTACCGACCACATGAAATATATGGAAGGTCAGGAGCAGATAAAAAGTGATATACTCGAAAAGGTAATGACACAGTTCGACAGCTACGACTACAATGCATATACAGCACTTGATGTTTCACGCGCATTACAGAAAACGACTATCGGCGTTGAGGAATTCAAGGCACTGCTTTCTCCTGCTGCAGAACCTTTTCTTGAACAGATGGCTGAGCGTGCACGTGTTGAGACCAGAAAGCATTTCGGCAACACGGTTTACCTGTTCACACCGCTGTACATCGCTAATTACTGCGAAAATTACTGCGTATACTGCGGATTCAACTGCTACAACCATATCCGCCGTATGAAACTGAACATGGAACAGATCGAGCATGAGATGAAAGTAATTGCAGACAGCGGCATGGAGGAGATACTTATCCTCACAGGCGAAAGCAAGAGCATGAGCGATGTAAAGTATATAGGTGAAGCCTGCAAACTGGCGCGGAAGTATTTCCGTATGGTAGGCGTTGAGATATATCCCGTGAACGTGGAAGATTACAAATATCTCCACGAATGCGGAGTGGACTATGTCACCGTTTTTCAGGAAACTTATGATAATGTCAAGTACGAAACTCTCCACCTTGCAGGACACAAGCGCGTATGGCCTTACCGTTTTGAAGCACAGGAGAGAGCACTTATGGGCGGTATGCGTGGTATTGCTGGCTCGGCGCTGCTGGGACTTTCCGATTTCAGAAAGGACGCACTGGCTACGGGACTGCATATGTACTATCTGCAGAGGAAGTACCCTCATGCTGAGATATCCCTCTCATGTCCGAGACTTCGCCCGATAGTAAATAATGACAAGATAGACCACATGGATGTTGGTGAAAGACAGCTTTGTCAGGTACTGTGTGCTTACAGACTTTTCCTGCCGTTTGCAGGTATAACAGTATCTTCCCGTGAAACCAAAAGTTTCCGTGACGGTATAGTGAAGATCGCAGCCACAAAAATATCCGCAGGAGTTTCCACGGGTATAGGCGACCATGAAAGCAAGTACACCGGCAAGGAAAACGATAACGAGGGCGATGAGCAGTTCGAGATAGCAGATACGAGAAGCTTTGATACCATGTACAAGGATATGTCCGCTGAGGGCTTGCAGCCTGTGCTGAACGATTATCTGTATGTGTAAGATCATCTGCATAACAAACAGGAAACTGTGCCGCGTAGATTTTTCAGTGCAGTTGGAAAAGATCGCAGCTGCGCAACCAGATATGGTGATACTGCGTGAAAAGGATATGTCCGAGAAGGAATATTCCGAGCTTGCTGAGATCTCGGCTGAAATATGCAAAGGATACGTTGTTCCCCTTGCTGTGAACAGCTTTTGGGAAACTGCGTCAGAACTTGGTATAAAAAGAGTTCATCTTCCTCTGCACATACTGCGGGATATGTCAGCAGATGACAAAGCACAGTTCGATGTAATCGGCACCTCATGCCACTCCGTTGAAGACGCTATTGAAGCACAAGCGCTGGGCGCCGGATACATCATTGCAGGACACATTTTTGAGACCGAATGCAAAAAGGGTCTGGCAGGACGAGGAACGGATTTTCTCAAAGAGATCTGCAATACTGTTAAACTGCCCGTTTACGCAATAGGCGGTATATCAGCGGACAATGCTGCTGAATGCATAAAAGCAGGTGCAGACGGCATCTGCCTTATGAGCAGTTTCATGCAGACGGAAGATGTGTCCGAATTTATGGATAGATTAAGAGGTGTAATGAATGGTTAATGTAGATGTTACGCTGTATGCCATAACAGACCGCGGTGCGATCGGTCAGCGTGACTTTTATGAAGCTATAGAGGCAGCCCTTAAAGGCGGCGCGACAATACTTCAGCTGCGCGAAAAGGGACTTGATGAAGTCAGCCTCATAGAGGAAGCAAAGAAAGTCAAAAAGATATGCAGCAGATACGGTGTACCGCTGATAATAAACGATAACTACAAAGCTGCCGTAGCTGCAGGCGCGGACGGTGTTCATGTTGGTATTGAGGATGCACCTGTTGCGGAGATAAGATCAAAAGCCGGCAGCGGTTTCATCATAGGAGCGACTGCAAAAACCGTAGAACAGGCAAAAGCCGCACAGGCAGCAGGCGCAGACTATCTGGGGGTCGGAGCGGTATTTCCTTCCCCCACAAAGAAAAACGCTATACGCATAACCAATGAACAGCTGCGTGAGATAGCAGCTTCGGTCGATATACCTGTAACTGCTATAGGCGGAATAAGCAAGTCGAATATGACTGAACTGAAAGGCTGCGGTGCAGACGGTGCTGCCCTTGTATCAGCAATATTCGCTGCAGAGAATATTGAAACTGAATGCAGAGAATTGAAAAAACTCTCTCAGGAAGTTTTCAGATAATCAAAACAGCGGCAGCTTGGGGGCACCACCTGCCTGCCGCTATATAAAACCAATGTATCTCGAAAGGAGTATTTTATGAGAACAGCATTGAGTATCGCCGGGAGCGATCCCAGCGGAGGCGCCGGGATACAGGCAGATATAAAAACGATGACGGCAAACAGGGTATATGCCATGACAGCCATCACCGCACTTACTGCCCAGAATACGTCAGGTGTTTCAGGAATAATGGAAGTTACACCGGAGTTCCTAGCACAGCAGCTTGACCGTATTTTTGAAGATATTTTCCCCGACGCTGTTAAAATAGGTATGGTATCATCAGCAGCACTTATAACCACCATAGCTGATAAGCTGACAGAATACAAGGCGAATAACATAGTCCTTGACCCTGTTATGGTGGCGACCAGCGGTGCAAGGCTGATAAGCGAGGACGCTGTTCAGGCACTGAAGGAACGGCTGATACCTTTGGCAAAGGTGATAACACCTAATATTCCCGAAGCCGAAGTACTTGCAGATATGTCCATAACCTCTGAAGAGGATATGGAGAAAGCCGCCGAGAAGATCTATGCATCATACGGATGTGCAGTACTTCTCAAAGGCGGACATCAGCTGAATGATGCAAATGACCTGCTCATCGGCAAGGAAGTTAATAAATGGTTCAACGGCAAGCGGATCCATAACCCAAACACCCATGGCACAGGCTGCACGCTTTCAAGTGCGATCGCATCAAATCTGGCAAAAGGATATGAGCTTGATGAAGCAGTTGAAAGGGCAAAGAGATATATCTCAGGCGCTCTCGGAGCTATGCTTGATCTTGGCAAAGGAAGCGGACCTATGGATCACGCATTCGCAATAAACAATGAATTTACAGCAGAAAGGAAAATTTGAAATGAGAGAATATGCAACACAGATGGAGGCTGCCAAGAAAGGCATAATCACCCCTGAAATGAAGATAGTCGCAGAGAAGGAGTATATTGATCCCGAAGAGCTCCGCGCACTCGTTGCTAAGGGTGAAGTAGCTATCCCCTGCAACATCAACCACAAAGCAATATCTCCCGAGGGTGTCGGCAGCAGAATGCGCACCAAGATCAATGTTAACCTTGGTATATCAGGAGATGCCAAGAACTATGATAACGAGATGAAAAAGGTTGAACTGGCTCACAAGTTTGGTGCAGAGGCTATAATGGATCTTTCCAACTACGGCAAGACCAACACTTTCCGCCGCGAGCTTGTTGCCAAGTCACCTGCTATGATCGGTACCGTTCCCATGTATGATGCTATCGGCTATCTTGAAAAGGATCTGCTGGAGATAACTGCCGAAGACTTTCTCAAGGTAGTTCGTGCCCATGCAGAGGAAGGCGTTGACTTCATGACAATACACGCAGGAATCAACAAACGCGCTGTTGAAGCTTTCCGCCGTGAGGGCAGAAAGATGAACATAGTATCCCGCGGAGGCTCACTTCTGTTTGCGTGGATGATGATGACTGGAAATGAGAACCCATTCTATGAGCATTATGACGAGGTACTGGATATTCTCCGTGAATTTGATGTTACCATAAGCCTCGGTGATGCACTTCGTCCCGGTTGTATAGATGATGCTACCGACTCAGGTCAGATATCAGAGCTTATCGAGCTTGGTGCACTGACCCTGCGTGCATGGGAAAAGGATGTACAGGTAATGGTCGAGGGACCCGGTCACATGGCAATGAACGAGATCGCTGCTAACATGACTCTCCAGAAGCGTATATGCCACAACGCACCTTTCTATGTGCTTGGTCCTGTAGTTACTGATATCTTCCCCGGATATGACCACATCACAACAGCTATCGGCGGTGCTATCGCAGCATCCAGCGGTGCAGATTTCCTTTGCTATGTCACACCTGCCGAGCATCTGCGTCTGCCTGATGTAAATGATGTTAAAGAGGGTATCATAGCTTCCAAGATAGCTGCCCATGCAGCAGATATCGCAAAGGGTGTTCCCCATGCCCGTGACAAGGATAATGCGATGGCAGAAGCAAGACACAAGGTAGATTGGGACGAGATGTTCAAAATAGCTTTTGACCCCGAAAAGGCACGTGAGTATTTTGAAAGCACTCCCCCTGCTGACAGACATACCTGCTCAATGTGCGGCAAGATGTGTGCAGTACGTACAACCAATCTTATACTTGAAGGCAAAACAGTAGAGTTCTGCACAGAGAAATAATTTATCATTAGATACAAACAGCTCCCGATACACAAGATATCGGGAACTGTTTTTTTAATGTTTATTCAGCGTTCCATTTCTTCAAGATACTTAACTGCAGTATCCATAAGATAATCATTGTCTTCATCAAATATCTCGCGGAATGCTTTTTCATCAAATGGTACTATGACCTCCGCATCATCATCGGCATTATAATCGGTACCGCAGTCTATATAGACAGTGCCGTCCTTATTCAGCATAAGTGAACTTGAATAACTGAACATCCCGCTTTTAAGCTTTATGGGAGATACGCCCTGAGCTGAACCGAGAGGTCCTGTAAAGCCCATTACCGTTGTATTCTCAAATCCGCTCATAAGCTTTGTCAAATGGTCAGCTGCACTTACCGAATGACTGCCTACCAACAGTATTATCCTGCCGTCATCACCCAGGATATTTTCTCCGTCAACATAGACATCTCCGGCAACTTTCCACTTGCCTTCACCCTCTTTGACATAGCACTTCTTATCATGATCGAAATATGCATCAGAAACATAATAATACTCACCCTCAGGTGCAAACAGCTCTCCTATAGCTTTTACCATAGTTCCGGAACCGCCATTATTTTCGCGGATATCTATTATGATATCGCGCACGCCCTCTTTTTTCGCATCCAGTATCTGCTCGCGAAGTTCATCTTTCATTTTCTTGTGTTTGTCTTTTTCCGAGATAGAATCAAAGTTCATAGTTTTGATTCGCAGGCAGACGGTGGTATCATTTATCTTTGTCAATGTCATATGTCCAACGTTCATACCTTTAAGCAGTTTATCATATACTTCTTTTGCTCTATTATAGTAATTATCGGATATTTTATCCAGTACAACAGTTTTTATATTACCGCTGTCATCTTTGATAACAGCTTCAACACTGTCTCCGCCCGTACCCGCAGCTAATGTTCCTTCAAAGAATTTCTGATTGTCTGCATCAGCAAAGCTGAAAAGCTGCTTCATCTCGTTGAGTTCATCAGCCTCGGCGGGTTTCATACCGTTCCAGCTTATTATCTCAGTGCCGTTGTGGATACCAAGCGCATTAAGACTGCTGTCAACCTCAGCCGCAACTGTCCTTCCATCTGAAAGGGTACATATCACAAGTCCGTGATCAATACCTGATAACCTTGAATATGCTGCATCTCTCGTTTTCTCATCAGAACCGAAATTTACATGACCGTCATGGAACTCAGCACAGAATTTATACCAGGCTATCTCATTAGCGACTTTGTCATGCGCTTTATTCGCCGCATTGAATTCGGGCAGATATTTCTCATAAAGAGCATCCCAGTCGACCTGTTTATGTTCAGTGAGAACATAATGAGCTTTCATGCTCTCAAAGCCATCTTTGAAATCACTGACGTAATCCACACTTCTGTACGCTTTATTAAAAAGACACAGAGGAAGACTTATCAGCACCAGCACCCATGATAATCCCGATGCTGCCCTGCGTGTCTTTATCTTGGGTATGAAAAATCCCGCTCCCAGTATCACAGCGCCAATATACGCAGGGATCAAAAGTTTTTCTACTCCGGCAACATATACTATCAAAAAACAAGATGCCATTGGGATAAGCCATAAAAGTCTCCACTTTGAATTCTTAACTCTATCCGCATGTCCTGCCATATACCAAAGCCCACCACTCATCAATGGGAGCAAAACAAGCGTGACTATATCTAAAGTTTCAAGTTTACTCATTTTATCGCCCCCCTATTCAAGATCATCGGTGTGGAAGAAATTGTAACCTAACAAAAGATATAAACCACCCACTGCCAGCGAGACTAATATGCACCTGATGATCAATCCCGCTTCGGGCATAGGAGTGTATACCATCTCTACAGGACTCTCAAGGCCAAATATATGCCATTCCTTATATCTCATAATAGAGCCTACAGTAGAGAAAACTGTCAGCACGCCCGATTCATCATCAGCAGCCTTGATCAGGCTTGCAATAGCGAAGACCATATAGTCTGTCAGAAAAGCAAATCCGGGGCGCTTTATAAAATACGCGATCATTATGAAAAGACATGATACCCGAAAGAAAGGAAATACCAGCAGCAGTATCCTTACTGCTGCCGCACTGAACGGAACTGAATCTCCCCAGCCTGTAAGCATATAGCTGACCCCCAGTGAGGTGGATACCATGACCAGACCGAAGATCGTACAAAATACTATCGTTATGGAAGCTCTGGAAAAATAAGTTTGCTTCCTCAGCTTGCCTGACATCATCTCATAGTTCATCGTTTTATCGCTGAAATCATCTGCGCAGAAAAAAGCCGCAAAAAAGGCTATACCCATCATTGCTATACTGACTACCATTTCCATGCGGGTAGCAAAGTCAGATGCTGTCAGTTTCTGCCATTCCTCCAGATTATCTGTTCCGTTAAGGTACTCTACCGCACCGAACAGAACAGCAAGCATCATCAATGTTATAAACACAAGATAATACACTCTGGTGCGGGATATCTGATACAGCTGCGCTTTTATCAAATTCTTCATGTACTCACCTCAATTCATGTCGCGTCTGCGCATTACAGCATAGCCGATAAGCAAAAATACAGCTGTGCCCAGGATACTTGCTGCCGCAGCGTGACACATAGTATCTGTTTCAAGTATATCCTTTACCACCATAACATCTTCTCCGTCAAAAAAACCGTAGCCCATATTTTTAGGATTCAGCAGCCTGTCAAAAATATCGATTGAAAACAGATACATCGTTACCTTAGTATCAAAAAGTTCATTTTTCAGAATAGTTAAAAGCATCGTTATCATTGAGAACACATAGCCTATACCGATAACAACAGCTTTGTTTCTGACGGCCATCGTTATAAAAGTATAGAACGATGTATATCGAATAACAGGCAACAGACCCAAAGAATACCTTACGACAACTTCTTTGACCGTCATAGTATGACCCCAGCCGTTCAATACAGTGAATATAAGCATCGGCGGAAAAGTTATGATAAGATACACTATAATATTTACAGCCAGTACTACAAAGAATCTTCCAAAGAAAACATCACTTCGTCTGATCCCGCAAAGCAGTTCGTAGTTGACCGTTTTATCGGTAAGATCATTGCCGAATATAACAGCGGTATATACTAGGATCAGAATAGGCAGGATCGTCATATTTATCTCACCTATGTAGCTGACAAACATACTTCCCGTTATCTTTTCTGCTTGTTCACCTGATATCTCCGCAAACAGGATAACGGAAATTAATATCAGCGAACAGAGCAATATCACATATGTGCTAATGCTTCTCAACACCTGATACTTCTGCGCTTTCATCACGTTGATCATTTTCTTCACCTACCAGTTTCAAATAGAATTCTTCAAGGTTCGCATCATGCATATGTATCTCTGTGGGTATAATACCATTCTCAAACATTGTCCTGGATATAAGTCTTATATCGTCTATACGCTCATAAAGTTCCAGAGAACCATCCCTTCTCACGCAAAAATCGCGTATACCAAGCTTGTTTTCAAGCATAGCAGGAAGAGCAGCGTTATTATCGGTATCAATATGGTAGTACTCATGACACCTGCGGTTAAGATCATCAGCTGATATCTTTTCAACTATCTCACCATTTCTGATAAAAATATAATCTGTACACAAAAGTGATAGTTCAGAAAGCAGATGTGAGGATATGACTATCGTGACATTTTCCTCACGGTTAAGTTTCAAAAGAAGTTCGCGTATCTCAACTATTCCCTCAGGGTCAAGACCGTTGACAGGTTCATCAAGTACCATAAGCTCAGGCTTTGTAAGCATTGCCCCTGCTATACCAAGACGCTGTTTCATACCAAGTGAAAAATCTTTAACGGATTTTTTCCCGGTATTCTCCAGACCCACAAGATCAAGTACCTCATCTATCCTTTTGGGATCGGGAAGACCTTTCTGAAGCCTTAACTTCTCCAGATTCTGCCTAGCTGTCATATTTTGTTTTGCATACGGAGTTTCGATCATAAAACTCATCCTGCTTCGTGAATGTGCAAGACCCTTTTCTGTTTTTTCACCAAAAAGTTCGATTTCACCCGAAGTTGGTAACACAAGTCCTCCAAGCATTTTCATGATAGTTGTCTTTCCTGCCCCGTTAGGACCAACAAGACCGCATATCATACCTTTTCTGATCGAAATATCAGCATTCCTGACAACAGTATTTTTCATATACTGCTTTGTCAGACCACTTGCCTTGATAAGGATATCACCCATACATCATTCTCCTTTCATAAACGGTGTATCTTTGTCCTTGATAATAATACTAAAGCAATACCTTAAAGAATTTCTTAAATTTTCTTAATGTTTACATATTGTTAACATTTAAAAAGAGGCTGTTATCTGCAACAGCCCCTTAATTTATAAGATAAATATATATCAGAAAAAATGATAACTAACTCTCTTCAAGTGTACTGTTCATATCACTATTCGTGATATACTCATACTGTTTCCTTATGCGCTGTCGTGCATGCTCTCTGAGGTGAGCGGGACCCATTATCTCTATGACGGGACCAAAACTCAGCAGACGTATCAGAACCTCTGTTTCGTCCTGCTCATCATACCACAGTTCGACGGTATATTCACCCGTCTGTGTATCTCTGACAGTGTGCTTTTCGTAGGCTGCGAATTCCATCATGAAGCGTTCCACACCGTTGCGCTCCGTTGTAACTCTAATGACAGCCGGTTCACAGCATTTTCGGCTTTGAAAGTAGTCGTCAATGGATACAGGTGTCCTGAATACCCTGCCTGTATCGGTTATTTCAGTGATACGCCCGATATTGATTATACCGCTGCTCTTTATCCTGCCGTTCCTGAGAAGATAGCAGTAGGCTCTGAATTTATCATTTTTGGGAGAGTATTCAAGCTTCAGCAGCACGAATATTCCCCTCATGTGATTTCCGTGTCCCGAAATGAAGTCGATATACACTATACTCCTGCGTTTTACCGCTTTCAGTGCAGTACGGAAATGACTTATGTATTCCTCGTCGTGATAATCGTCACTGTCGGCAAATCGGTCGGTATACCGAAACTGCTCTTCTCTGTAAATGGGAGGAATATTCCCGAGTTTTTCGTTCAGCGCCGAGATAACATATTCGTCCATAAAAAGCCTTATCCTCGGGTCGGCAAGCTTTGCTTTTAGCCAGCTTTTCTGTATGCCTGTAAGAAGTTTCACAGGCGGATTTTTGGTTATCCGCTGAAGTTTACCGTCTTCGGTGCGCTTAAAAAGCCCCGTACTTTCACTGCCCGGGATAAGCTTCTGCGGAAGAAAAAGCAGAGTATCCTTGAACCCCTCACGCATCACAGTTTCTCTGACAGTTTTTTCATCGGTAAGTTCGTTTTCAAGCAGTTTTGCTGTTATCCTGAAATATGTACCGTATATCTCACTGAATATATTCATCTTTATCACCGCCATACATTTCTTCCATACGTATGATATCATTATAAAAACGCTGAATTATATCACTTGTTCCGCCTTCGATATTAACTATCCTGCCGATGAATGTCTTTGCCCAGTGCATAATCTCGTTAGGATCGAAAACATCAGCTGTCAGGGTATAAAGGTTCTCTCCGATTTTTTCGAGGGTGCAACAGCGTTTTTCTCTATTAAGACGTTCTATTATATAGGGCTCTTTATCCTCATCAACACAGAATGTGATCTTCATAGGTGTTACCGTACCAGCCTCCCGACGTGTGCCAAAGGATACACCGAAACAGCGGGATATGTTCTTTTCATATTTGGCTTTCAGTTCATCGTAGTTTTCACATACTGTACTCTTTTTTATGGTCTTTATATAGTCGAGCCTAAATGATGAAAATCTTTTGACCGCAGGTATATATGCCGCAAGATACTGCCGCCCTGTCTGTACAGAAACAAGTATCTGCATCGGTACGACCTGAGCTTCACGCCCGTTATCATCACTGTCACTGCGCTTCTTTGCCGAAAAAGTTTGAAGGGTGATATACCTTTTTTCTTCCATTGCAGAAAGGATCTCGGGTATCAGTATATCTTCCAGAGTATGTATTATATAATTGTGTTTTATGAAAAACAGGTCGTTATCCATACCTGCTGTTTTGAGAATACTGTTTCCGATAACACCGAAATGCTGTACCTCTGAGAAATATTTCAGTGCATCATCAAGCCCCTCAAAGTGGCTTATGTATTCGTCAGCCCTGTCACCGCAGTCAGCCCTGTCACCGCAGAGGGAATAGTAAAGTGTCTTCCCACGCTTTTCGGATAAAATAAGCCCCTCCTGTGTATACTCTTTCAGCTTGTTGCGGACTGTCTGTTCATCGAAAAGCATTGAGTACTCGCTGTTGAGTTCATCGACTATATCTTTCAGCGCCCTGTATTCTCCATCGGAAAGTATATCCGTCAGCAGAAAATGCAGCAGCATATCATTGTCAGTGAAACTCTTAGAATAAAAAGCGTTGTAAAGTGGGTTCTCGGGTATGTGACCGCTGTCAACGGATATGGATACGCTCCTGCCGTGAACCGAGTCATCATATCGCATATAATCACCCATCCAGCTTTCAACACGCCGCTTTTCGTCACTGTAGGTACGCATACTCTTGCGGTCAAAGTCACTCCTGACTTTGCAGCCATATATGAAAAAATCACGGATATAATCTCTGGTCTTGCCAAAATTTTTGATAAGTTCTGAAAAACCTGCCATGGTACACTCACCTCTCTTAAAGTATATAATAGCATATATCATTATAAATGTAAAGCACAGTAAAATAGATTAAGCCGGTGTCGCAGAAAAAATTATATGATTATTTTGTAAGACTGTGGTATACTTTCATCAAGATAAAGATAACGATCAAAACAAAGAACATGAAAGAAGTGAAGAATATGTTTGTTCATGTTACTAAAAACAAAGATATGCTCCCCATAAAAATATGGCAAAGTGGTATCGAGGCAATCGAAGAAAAATGCATTGCCCAGGCTGAACATCTGGCTAAATTGCCTTTCGCAGAAAAGTGGATAGCTCTGTTGCCTGATACCCATGCGGGAAAAGGTATGCCGATAGGCGGTGTCATCGCCTGCGAGAATGTTGTGATACCCAATGCGGTCGGTGTTGATATAGGCTGCGGAATGGCTTACGTACAGACAGATATACCCGTATCTCTCCTGCGCGAGACCATGACAGGCAGCGGTGATCTAGTAAAGACCATATGCGGAGATATCCTCAGAAATATCCCCACGGGATATAACCATTACAAGACCCCTCAGAATTCTGACGTGCTTGACCGAGCAAAGGCTGAAATGAGTAAATATGAAGCCGATAAAGAGCTCATACCGCAGATAGATGATGGTTATTTTCAGGCAGGCACCCTCGGCGGAGGGAACCATTTCATAGAGATTCAGCAGGACGATGAGAGTATGTGCGGCATAATGCTCCATTCGGGCAGCCGCCATTTCGGAAATATCGTCGGTCAGTATTTCAATAAAATAGCACATGAACTCAACGACAGATGGTTCTCATTTGTACCTTCCGAGTGGGATCTTCCTTTTCTTCCTGTGGAAACCGATGAGGGAAAAAGATACCTTGCCTGGATGCAGCTGTGCATGGATTTCGCATATGAGAACCGTGCAATAATGCTCGGCATGGTCAAGGAGATTTTTACCAAACATATCGAAAAGCACACAGGTATAACTCCCATTTTCTCTGATGAGATAAACTGCCACCACAACTATGCGGCACTTGAAAATCACTTTGGAAAAGATGTCTGGGTACACCGCAAAGGCGCTATTCGTGCCCGCGAGGGTGATATGGGCATCATACCCGGAGCGATGGGTTCATACAGCTACATAGTCCGCGGCAAGGGCTGTGAAGAAAGCTTTATGTCATCATCACACGGTGCAGGAAGAGCATATTCACGCACTGCGGCTATGGAAAAATTCTCCGTTGAATCGGTCATGGTAGACCTCAAAGAGCAGAATGTGGTACTTGCGAAAAACAAAAAATCGGATGTTCCCGAAGAGTCACGCTTTGCATACAAGGATATCGATGATGTCATGGCAAATCAGCAGGAACTCACCGAACCTGTTAAGCGGCTGTTCACGGTAGGTGTTATAAAAGGATAATAAGGAGTTAATATCATGCAGCTGGAGATCACAAAAGAGCTTTTAAAGTACACCTTCGGTTATACCCCACTGCTTGATGTAAATGAAAAATATCCCCTCGGAATGAAAGTAATATATATGCCGACTGCATATCTCTTCGATACGGATACTTACCTTTTATTCGTTAAAGACAGTGATGAAGCTGAATATCTTACGGATACCATACCTTTTCCCATAGTGAAACAGCATGAAGCTATGCACGCATATGTTGACAGTATCAATAATAAGCGCATAACAAATATATTCAAACATCTCCCGGAAGAAGATTTCGGTAAAGTTTTCTGGGGAGTGTTTGATGATGGCGGTGAAAACTTCCGCGCTTATCACAGGTTTGAAGATAGTTACAGATATAGCGCTATCATTAAATGGTGTGATAACAACAATATCCCTTACTACATAAAAAATTCTGATATTTTACAGGTGCTCCAAAATTGTCAGAACTGACGATGCGAAAAAAATAAGGCACAAACAGCAGTTGTTATTCTTATTTCAATGATTGAAAGTGCCTTGCAGAACTAAAGTAGAATTTTTCGGCTCTCACAGCATTATTTTGTCCACGGCGGAGGTGCTGCACCGACAGCGCCGCCTTAAAAGACGAGCCGAGTGAATAAGACGCAGACAGCAACAATTGATGTTATTCCAAAACATAAAAGCGTCTTGAGTATAAAAGAAAAAGTTTCGGCATTAACAGCATTATCTTAGGGGCTCAGACACCATCGCAAAACGACAAGGGCTGAGTAAAAAAATGTGCCGAGGTCAAAAGTGATAAGTCAGCAACAGCATTTATAAGCGGTCTAACGCAGGTTCGAATCCTGCCCTGCGCGAAAGCGTGTGGTAAAATGCTGACTTGAAAGGAGAAATTACTATGTTGAATTTTTTGAAGAAAGAAGCAAACATGACACTGACCGAAAACGGAGGTACAGCATTCCGTTCAAGCGAGTCATTCTGTCTTGATATGTTTTTCAGGGCAGGCGCAATGCGCAATTCTTCCGAAGAAGAGATTGCCAATACTGTCATCAGAGCTTATGCCGAGGACCCCGATAAGACCATGAAGACCGTATTTTTTGCAAGAGATGCAAGGGGAGGTCTTGGCGAAAGACGATTTTTCCGCTGTGCAATTTCAGCACTGGTTGACTTCGCACCCGAGTCGGTAAGGAAGAATATTCCCCTCTTTGCAGAGTACGGTAGATATGACGACCTGTGCATACTGCTGGGTACAGAACTGGAAAAAGATGCAGCGGACGTTATCATAACACAGCTCCAAAAAGATATCAAAGCTATGCAGGAAAATCAGCCTGCATCACTGCTGGCAAAGTGGTTGCCTTCGGTAAATGCGTCCTCAAAGGATACCAGAAATAAGGGCAGACGCATGGCATCACTGCTGGGTATGAGCGAGCCTATGTACAGAAAAACTCTGTCCGCACTGAGAAAGTACACCGATATACTTGAAAATCGTCTGCGTGAACGTGACTATACTTTCAATTATGAGGTACAGCCCTCATGTGCGATGTTCAAGTACCGAAGTGCGTTCATCCGCAATGACGGCGAGCGCTATACCGAGTACCTGAACAAGGTAAACAAGGGTGAAGCAAAACTCAATGCAGGCAGACTTTACCCTTATGACATAGTACGTGCTGTACTGAATGGCGGTGTCTCCGCAGAAGAAAGGCTGTCACTGGATACCGCCTGGAAATCTCTGCCCGACCTGACTGCGGCAAAGGGCGAAAATGCTCTTGCAGTCATCGACGGTTCAGGCTCCATGACATGGGGCATGGGTGGTATACGCCCCATCGATGCCGCGCTGTCGCTGGGCATATACTTTGCCGAACACAACAAGGGTGCATTCGCAGACCACTTCATAACCTTTTCGCATAAACCCCGTCTTGTGAAGATAGAGGGTAAGGATATCGTGGATAAGGTGAAGTATTGCAGTACCTTCAACGAGGTCGCAAATACCAACCTTGAAGCTGTGTTCACGCTGATACTGCGCACCGCTGTGAAAAACAAGGTGAAGCAGGCTGATATGCCCTCAAAGCTCTATATCATATCGGATATGCAGTTCGACAGCTGTATCATAGGCGGCAACAGCGAGCCTATGTTCCGCGAAATGAGAAAACTCTATCGCAAGCATGGCTATGAACTGCCCGAGGTGATATTCTGGAATGTAAATTCCAGATGTGACGCAGTACCCGTGACTCGCTCCGAGACAGGTGCGGCACTGGTATCAGGTTATTCGCCTGCAGTGTTCGATATGGTCATAGGCGGAGAATGTTCGCCAGAAGCCGTGATGAACAAGATACTTTCTTCGGAAAGATATTCAGCCGTCAGGGCAGCATAATAGCAAAGGGTCTGTTGCTTGGTGCAACAGACCCTTAATAATGCTCATCAGCTTTTCATAAATTTAATTATAACAGAAATATTACCGCCCTCAACTTCAGCTCTCACCTCAGCACCTTGTTTCTCGGCAAGAAGTTTTACTATGTATAATCCAAGACCTGCCCCTTTTCCGCCTCTTGCGCTGTCGGCGCGATAGGTACGCTCAAAAAGCAGATCTGTATCTGGGATGTTCCCGCTTATCGGGTTAGATATAGTCAGGACACCATCCTCGTTGAGAGAAAGCGAGAAGACATTCTGTGAATATTTAAGCACGTTTCCCAGAAGATTACCGAGGATCCGTTCAACCAGATGTTTATCTCCCTGTATAAATACTGTTTTAGGCGGGAGCGAAATATCAGGTTCCATTCCTGAAAGTCTGATAACACTTTCATTTTCAGCTATAAAGCTCATAACTATGTTCGTAAGATTTATCCTGTCAGTCTTTGCCGGAACAGATTCACTTTCAAGAACAGCAAGTTCAAAAAACTCATCACACATATCTTTAAGATGCTCTGTTTTATCAAGACATATCTCAGCATAATTACGGCAGCTGTCATCAAGATCATGACTGCGCAGAATAAGCTGAAGATCCCCCTTCATTACTGCCAATGGTGTACGCAGATCATGGGCTATATCCGAAACTGACCGTCTGAGTGTAAGCTCAGCCTGTTCAGTTTCCATTTTCAGCTTTTTCTGATACTCTATATTCCTATTGATCTCCACCGTCAGTGCATTAAGGTCTTTATCAAAAAGAGATATCAGAAGTGATCTGTCATAGTCTGACTCAGCAGTTCGTCTTAACTCCCATTTGATGACCCTTAGCTGATGTTTCATCAAAAACAGATAAATGAGCAGCAACAAACATACAACACCGAGAACGATAACTGCACAGATCATTGACAGGCTCCCTTCAACCTGTAGCCTATACCCCAGACAGTCTCGATATGATCCTTGCCAGACACTTTTTTGAGCTTGGAACGAAGATTGCTGACATGGACATTTATGGTATTATCTTCGTAATAGTATACCTCGTTCCAAACCGTTTCATAGAGTTCAGCTTTAGTATAGACCTTTTGAGGATGTTCCATAAACAGTTTCAGCAGCATGAATTCCTTGGCTGTTAGCTGTACCTGACCACCGTTTGCAGATACTGTATTTTCCTCAGTATTCATGGAAAGATCACCAACTTCAAGAACAGGTCTTGCAGCAAAAGCACCGCTTCGCCTTAGTACCACTTCTATCCTGACGAGTACCTCATCTATATCAAAGGGCTTGATGATATAATCATCAGCGCCAAGACGCAGCACATCTAGTTTAGTTTCCATCATAGACTTTGCAGATATAACTATAACCGGAGTTTCGCTTCTGCTTCTAAGTTCACCTATAAGTCTTTCGCCGTTTTTATACGGCAGCATCAGATCCATAAGTACCATATCAAACCGTTCGTTTTTGAGAAGGCGTGAAGCTTCATCGCCATCAAAGGCCTGAACACATTCGTATCCACTGCTTTCAAGCAGTTCTTTCAGTATAGAGCTTATCTCACGGTCATCCTCAACAACAGCTATCCTTAATTTCATATTGCAGCCCTCCAATGATCTTTATAAATTATAACACATTATTCACAAAAAGTAAAGCTGCATGAAATATTCAGTATGATCATTACACTGACAAACCGAATTAATTGTTGTTACATCTGAATTTGAAATAGTAGGCGGTGTGGTAAAGGTATACCATACTATTCAATTATCAGGCCGAAGTTTTGATTCACCTTTTGATATCAAGATCCATATCCATTAAGCTTCTGATAGTCCCTGCATCATCAGTGATATTAGCGTCACCGTGGATCGTATGCTTGATCACGCTGCTGGCAACTGCAAAATTCACCATTTCCAAAGGTTCGTAATCATTCATCATAGCATAGATAAGTCCGCTTGCAAAAGCATCACCGCCGCCCACACGGTCAAGTATATTGAATGTAAACAGCTTACTCTCAAAGGTCTGACCTTTATACCACAGATATGCTTTTAAGCTGTTCTCACTGCCGCTGTGTACATAACGCACATGACGCGCGATACACCTGAGCTTGGGATATCGTTCTGCAAATACCCTGAATATGCTGTCCTGCTGTTCAAGATCGGGCTGCATAGGTATGCCGTCTTTGAGATCACCTTTACTATGATCATTAACATCTCGCCATAGATGATAAGGCTCTATACCAAGAAGTACATCCACATAGGGCAGGCATTCTGTGCAGAACTCTCTTGCTTCCTCCCAGTCCCAGAGAGTACTGCGGAAATTACCGTCAAAGCTTATTGTTAGTCCGAGTTCAGACGCAGCCTTCAGGCTGTCAGTAACAAGTCTGCGGCAGTTATGGGAAAGTGCGGGAGTAATACCGCTGAGGTGAAGCCATGTATAATCTTTCAAAAGAGAATACAGATCTACCCTGCTGTAATCATACTCCGAAAATGCGCTGTGCTTTCTGTCATAAGTCACCTTACTGGGACGGATTCCATAACCTGCTTCAAGATAGTAAGTACCCATACGGTCAGTAGGTGTATCTGCAGAAGTACTAAGTATCATCGGGCTGCAGTGTACATCATTACTGCGAAGCATCCTTACGGCGCTTTTACCGATGCTGTTATTAGGTACAACACTGAAGAATGTGCTGTCGATGCCAAGATTTGCAAGTGCCAGTGCTATATTTGCCTCACTTCCGCCGTAGCTTACATCAAAGCTTGTTGCAGTGCGTATCTTCTCATAATTCGGGGGAGTCAGCCTCAGCATGATCTCACCTATCGTAATGAATCTGTTTGCGTTATTCTCCATATCAAATCTCCTTGATAATCTTCATCAGCCATAAAAAACGATATGAGAAAGACTGTGCAGTTTTCCGCACAGTCTTTCAGTTCAGAGGAATTTATCACGCAGCCGATCAATGTGTGACCTTATTTTTCGGCTGCACTATTTGGTAAAATAAGCTATCGCATTATTGTAGCAGATATCTTTTACAATCTCTCCTACAAAATCGATATCAGCAGGATACTCACCGTCTTCGATAAGAGTACCGAACATATTACAGAGTATACGTCTGAAATAATCATGACGGGTATACGAAAGGAAGCTTCTGCTGTCTGTAAGCATACCGATGAATTTCGATACAAGTCCAAGCTGTGAAAGCGCAGTAAGCTGCTTTTCCATACCGTCCTTCTGATCGTTGAACCACCATGCCGAACCAAACTGCATCTTACCAACAACGCCGCCCTGCTGGAAGCAGTTCATGATAGTAGCAAGCACTTCATTATCACGAGGATTCAGACAATACAGTATAGTCTTGGGAAGTTCATCTGTGCTGTCAAGTTCATCAAGCAGCAGAGAAAGCTTTTTAGCAAATGTCTGATCTTCTATGGCATCGAATCCTGTATCGGGGCCGAGTAGACTCATATACCTGCGGGAATTATTTCTCAGTGCTCCTATATGGTACTGCTGTACCCAGCCGAGGCGTGAGTACTGCTTTCCAAGATGTACAAGTATATAACCCTTGTACTGCTCGATCTCATCGTATGTAAGATCATCACCGTTCAAAGCCTTTTTCAGTATCTTATCTACCTTTGCCTTATCAGCAGGCTTGTACATTACTACATCAAGTGCATGATCGGAGCATACACAACCTGCTTTATCGAAGAATTCGATACGGTTTGTAAGAGCCTTGCAAAGTGAATCTATATCGTCTATCCTTACATCTGCAGCATCTGCAAGCTTTGCTATATAAGGAACGAAAGTAGGAAGCTCGATATTTATAGCCTTATCTGGTCTGAAAGCAGGATATACTTCAACATCGAAAGAATCATCCTCAGCCAGCAGTTTGTGGAAATGAAGATCATCAATGGGATCATCGGTGGTAAACAACTTTTTAACACCGCTCATAGATATCATTTTTCTTGCAGTGAGTGTAGTGAGCTTTTCGTTGCACTTATCGAATATATCCTTAGCTGTTTTAGGCGAAAGGATGTCCTCGATATCAAAGTAACGTCTGAGTTCCATATGAGTCCAGTGGAAAATAGGATTTCCGATAGCATAAGGCATTACTTCCGCGTATTTCATGAACTTATCAAGATCGCTTTTATCACCTGTGATGTAGCTCTCGTCAACACCCATCTCTCGCATCAGGCGCCATTTGTAATGGTCACCGCCAAGCCAGCATTCAGTGATGGAAGAAAACTTCTTATCATTGTATATCTCCTCAACGCTGAGATGACAATGGAAATCAAATATCGGCATATCCTTTGCGTAATTCTCGTAAAGGGTAATGGCTGTTGGATTCTTCAGTACAAAATCCTTATCCATAAAACTTTTCATCATTATACTCCTTTTTTACAGGGTAACACCTGTTTTGAATATTGCAATATCTCGGGAATCGTATATTTCATTTACGGTCTTCTGACCTTCTGCAACAGCTGCAACAAGATCAACAAGTGAATCAAGCTTGCTTTCAAAGCTTTCGCCCTGAGCTATCGTTCCCGCATCAAAGTCTATCCAGTTTTTCTTACGCTGAGAAAGCTCTGTATTGGTAGATATTTTCACAGTAGGTACAAAACCGCCGAAGGGAGTACCTCTGCCTGTTGTAAACAGCACAAGCTGACAGCCTGCGCAGGCAAGATCAGTAACAGCTACCATATCATTTCCGGGACCATTCAGCAGATTGAGTCCGTGTTCAACAACACAGTTTCCTTCCATCAGAACGTCACACACTTCACCGGTACCAGATTTCTGAGTACAGCCGAGAGATTTATCCTCAAGAGTGGTTATACCACCTGCTTTATTGCCCGGTGAAGGATTTTCATATACAGGCTGATCATGTCTTTTATAGTACTCCTTGAATCCGTTTACCAGATGAACGACCTTCTCAAAGGTCTCAGCATCCTTTGCGCGGTTCATAAGGAGGTGTTCAGCACCGAACATCTCAGGCACCTCAGTAAGTACTGTAGTACCTCCGACCTCAGCCATATAATCTGAGAATCGTCCGACCAGCGGATTTGCAGTTATACCGGAAAGGCCGTCTGAGCCGCCGCATTTAAGACCTACTTTAAGGCATGAGATATCCTTTGGCTCGCGCTTATCATTTTTAGCTGCTTCATATAATTCTTCGAGAAGCTGTACACCTGCTTCTACCTCGTCAGGAACATCCTGGGCGATCAGGAAACGTGTACGGCTCTCATCATATTCACCGAGGGTATCTTTGAAAACATCCATGCGGTTGTTCTCGCAGCCAAGACCAAGAACAAGAGCACCTCCGCAATTAGGGTGCTTTACCATTCTCTGCAGAAGCAGCCTGGTCCTTTCATGATCCTCACCGATCTGTGAACAGCCATAAGGGTGTGTGAAAGCATGACAACCGTCAACACCTGAAAGTTCAGGATGCTTTTCACAGAACACCTTGACTATACGCCTAGCCTGAGAATTAACACATCCGACTGTGGGTATTACCCAAAGTTCGTTGCGTATACCTGCATCTCCGTTCTTACGTACATATACATTCACATTTCGGCTGACCGCCTTTGGAAGTTCCGGTTTTGCAACTTTGTTAAAAGTATACTCCAGTGTACCGTCAAGACAGGTATGCATATTGTGGGTATGAACATGGCTGCCTGCATTTATCTGCTGCGAAGCTGCGCCGATTACCTCACCATATTTGATGACCTGCTCACCCTCAGCTATGTTTCTTAGGGCAAATTTATGTCCCTTTTCGATATCCTCGCAAAGGACAACATTTTCAGCTGTTTCTCCTTTTGCAAGTTTTGTCAGCGCAACGCCGACATTATCCAGGGGATTGATAATGATAGTCTTTCTCATATTTCATCACCAAGAAAAGCTTTAAGTGCAGTTCTCATACCATTTTCTGTTATAGCTTTGATATGACCTGCTACCTGACGGACATTGTCATCAGTACACAGATCGCAGCCCCATATATCCGAAGCTGAAAGAGCCTTTCTTGCAATATCCTCACAGTCAGAAAGCTGCCAAAGCTCATTCCAGAAGCGCAGATACTTTTCATCATCCTTCAGAGCTATAACTTCTTCACCTCTCCTGCCTCTGTAAAATACTGTAAGTGCAGCAAATGCGAACAGGATATGTTTTGGAGCACTGCCAAAACGTTCAAGATGATCCTTGTAAGTGGGGAGAAGTCTTGTAACGAACTTGGTAGTTGAATTAAGTGCTATGGACATAAGCTCATGGCGAATGAAAGGATTCATAAAACGGTCAAATACGCTGTTTGCAAAAGCATCCATCTCATTAGCGGGAAGATCTATAGTAGGCTTGATCTCATCGTTAACAAGTTCTCTTATGAATCTGCCCACATCCTCATCTTCAACAGCCTCACGTACTGTGTCGATCCCGCAAAGGTATGCAACGGGTACCATAGCGGTATGAGAACCGTTAAGTATCTTAACCTTGCGCTGCTTATAAGGAGTTATATCATCAGCATAGATAACGTTGAGCCCTGCCTTGTCAGCGGGGAGTTTTTCCTGTACAAAAGGTTCTTTCTGAAGTACCCACAGGTGAAAAACTTCGCCCTTGACGATATTGACATCATGGAACCCTGTTTCATTACAGATAGCCTCTGCATTATCCTTCGGATAACCAGGAACTATCCTGTCAACAAGAGTATTGGTAAAATGGTTTGCTGATGTGATCCAGTCAATGAATGCCTCATCCATACCGTTGATGTGAGCAAGCTCAATAAGAATACGCTTCAGTTCATCACCGTTATGGTCGATAAGCTCACAGGGAACTATTGCAAGACCCTTGTTTTTATCACCGTTAAAATGGTCATATCTTGCTTTCAGAAAAGCCAGCATCTTACCGGGGAAGCTTTTAGGGCATACTGAGAAATCAGTATCCGTTTTATCAAGAGCAATACCGGCTTCTGTTGTATTTGATATAATTGTTTCAAGATCCTCATTCTCAGCCAGTTCAAGAAACTTTGCATACTGAGTATATGGATCACAAACATCACTCACTACATCTATGATCTCACGTTTCTGAACGCTCTTGCCTTCATCGATGCCTTCAAGACAAAGTGTGTAGAGTCCATCCTGAGAAGCTATCTCATTTATCCTACCTGTGGGAGTAGGCTGTACTATGACTACACCTGCATCGGTAAGACCCTTATTATTCATCTGCTGGATTATCCAGTCAACAAAAGCCCTTAAAAAGTTACCCTCACCGAACTGAAGTATCCTTACCTTTTTCTTCGGTACGGGGTGATTAGTTCTGTTTAGTTCTTTCATAATAGCGACCGCCTCATTTATTTCTCAGTTTTATGCGTTTCTCGGTCTGCTTGTCGAACAGATAAACGCTCTCATAGGGCAGATAAAAATCAAATCCCTCTCCGCTTTCAGGAGATACATGAGGATCTACTTTAAGTATGCTGTTGCCGTTGTAGATATCCACATACACATTTGTATTATCTCCAAGCAGTTCCACCAGTTCAACTACTGATGTCATATGATAACAATTTTCCGGTACATTTCTCTCTGCAAGCTTAACAGCTTCGGGACGGAATCCTAATACAACTTCCCTGCCCTCTAAACTTTCAAGTATATCCTTATCGACACATTTTTCAAGGTCGATAGTATTATTCTGCAAAGGAAGCTTTCCGTTTTCCACCCTGCTCTCAATAAAGTTCATGGGCGGCTCACCTATGAAGCCTGCAACGAACATATTTACAGGAGAAAAATACAGTTCATACGGAGTGCCTACCTGCTGGATATAGCCGTTTTTCATAACTACTATCCTGTCAGCCATAGTCATGGCTTCGGTCTGGTCATGGGTAACATAAATGGTAGTAGCACCTGTCTGGCGATGTATCTGAGTTATTTCGGAACGCATTGTAACACGCTGCTTTGCATCAAGATTGGAAAGCGGCTCATCCATAAGGAAAATATCAACCTTACGGATTATCGCACGTCCGACTGCAACTCTCTGTCGCTGACCGCCTGAGAGCTCACGAGGAAGTCTGTCCAGATAATCGGACAGTCCAAGAATATCTGCCGTAGATCTGACCTTTTCATCTATAACGTCATCATCAACGCCCTGTAGCATCAGACCGAATGCCAGATTATCGTATACTGTCATATGAGGGTAGAGAGCGTAGCTCTGGAACACCATAGCAACTCCGCGATCACGCGGACCCATTTCATTAGCCCTCTCACCGTCTATGAGAAAATCGCCCTTACTGATATTCTCAAGACCTGCGATCATACGCAGTGTAGTGGACTTTCCGCATCCTGACGAGCCTACAAAAACTATGAACTCGCCTTTATTTATCTCAAGATTAAAATCATGAACGGCATGAAATCCGTTCGGATAGATCTTATTGATCCCTCGCAATGTTAAATATGCCATATCTAATCCCACGCCTTTCGATCGGTATCAGGTCATTTCAGGTCAAGATTGCTGATGTTGTCCATATCATCATATGTCTGGTTCTCACCGCACATACCCCAGATGAATGTATAATTACTTGTAGCTGTACCGCTGTGAATGGACCAGCTGGGGCTGATGACTGCCTGCTCATTATGCATGATGATATGACGTGTTTCCTGAGGCTGACCCATCATGTGGAATACCACGTTATCATCTTCAAGCTCAAAATAGAAATATACTTCCATTCTTCTCTCATGAGTATGAGAAGGCATAGTATTCCATGAGCTTGTCTTATCCAGCTCTGTCATACCCATTGAAAGCTGACAGGACTTGCATACAGCAGGATGGATATACTGATTTACTACTCGCTTATTCAGGTTTTCGGGAGAGCCGAGAGGTATATGATTAGCCTTTTCCTTGGTGATATATACCGTAGGATAAGTCTGATGTGCAGGACTTGAATTGATATAGAATTTTGCAGGCTTTTCAGCATCATCAGAAGTGAAGGATATTTCCTTAGTACCCATACCGATATAAAGACCGTCCTTGTAGTCAAGAACATATTCCTTACCGTCAAGTGTAACTGTACCCTTGCCGCCAACATTGATGATACCCATCTCACGTCTTTCGAGGAAATAATCTGTTCCAAGTTCTTTTGTGCTGCCGAGTGCGAGCGCTCCGTTCACAGGCATAGCACCGCCTGCGATCATTCTATCCTGATGCGAATAAGTAAGGGATATCTCATCTGCTATGAATATATCCTCGATCAGATAATTACTGCGCAGCTCATTAGTATCATAGTGCTTAGAATCATCCGGGTGATTGCTGTATCTTATATCAAGTTTCATAACCTTCACTCTCCTAATTTAAATTCTATCTTTCAGATGTTTTACTGCAAACGGGATATCATCACCCGTTGTACCTTCAAGAACAAGTTCAGCATCAGGAACTACTTTTCTTATCTCTGAAATGATACGGTCATAATCAAATATGCCCTTGCCGACTCCGCACTGTCTGAGCGTACCGTCAGCAATAACACAGTCTTTAATGTGGAAAACACATATCCTGTCGCCAAAGGTCTGTAAACCTTCATCAAGGATATCATACATCCTGTCAATATTAGAAATATCCAAGTAATTGTACAGATCAAAAATAATCCTTATGTTTGGGCTGCCTATGGCTTTAATGACTTTGTCAAGGGTACTTACATCATAGCATACATGACCGAAGGCACCCTCCATGCCCACATTAACACCAAGCTCACCGGCATACGAACATAATTCACCAAAAGCTTCTATAACTCTACGACAAGCCTTGTCGGTACGGTTATCAGGATGATATGTCCATTTATCACCATTATATGAGCCGGTCTCGGAACCCACGATATCACAGCCTAAGCTTTTAGCAAGCCTGAGATGATCCTTGAAGACATCCATACCGTTTTGTATCTTGCTCACATCAGGGTGAACAGGATTGAAGTAGGCTCCGATAAGCGGGATATTCTTTCCCGCTGTACGGAAGACATCATTCAGCTGCTGTGCACGCTCAGGTGACATGGAAGCAGGAGTATAGCTTACATCTTCAAGGCACTTATACGTAACAAGCTGTACGCCGTCAAGGCCAAGCTCATCAAGCCTTGAAACTATATTCTGCTCACCTTTTACACCTAAGTCATGAGCGCGGATATTAAGCTTCATCATCTCTGAACTCTGCCGGAAGCGTCACCGCCCATGAGGCTCTCTACCTCAGCACGGGTAACAAGGTTGAAGTCACCGGGGATAGTGTGCTTCAGTGCAGAAGCTGCAACTGCAAATTCAAGTGCAGACTTGAAATCCCTACCGTCATTCAGTCCGCAGATAAGACCGCCTGCGAAGGAATCTCCGCCGCCCACACGGTCAACGATGGGTTTGATATGATACTTTCTGGAATGATAGAATTCTCTGGTGCTTCCATCCATTATGCAAGCAGACCAGTCATTATCAGATGCAGAATGGCTCTCGCGGAGAGAAGATATAACGTACTTAAAACCAAACTTGTCTATCATACGATTGAATATATCAACGTAACCGGCAAGCTCAAGCTCGCCCTTGGTAACATCGGTTTCACCCGGTTTGAAGCCAAGGACCTTTTCAGCGTCCTCTTCGTTGCCGATACATACATCTACGTACTGCATGAGGTTTGTCATGACCTTCTGAGCTTTTTCGGAAGTCCAGAGCTTCTTACGGAAGTTGAGGTCTACAGATACAGTAACACCATGCTTCTTTGCTGCTTTAAGTGCTTCCTCTGTAACTTCTGCTGCAAGATCAGATATAGCAGGAGTAATACCTGTGAAATGGAACCAGTCAGCATCAGCAAATATCTTATCAAAATCAAAATTAGAAGCTGTAGCTGTTGCTATGGAAGAATGAGCTCTGTCATATACAACATTTGAAGCTCTCATAGATGCACCTGTCTCCAGGAAATAGATACCCAGTCTTTCACCGCACTTAGCTATATTATCGGTCTTTACACCGTACTTTCTAAGTGCTGCCACAGCGCACGCGCCAATAGGGTTATCGGGAACTGCAGTTATAAACTCTGCATCGTGGCCATAATTTGCCAGTGATACAGCAACGTTTGCCTCACCGCCGCCGTAGTTTACATCAAATTCATCAGCCTGAATAAATTTTTCGTTATTTGAGGTGGAAAGCCTGAGCATTATCTCACCCATAGTTACTATCTTAGCCATTACTCATCGCTCCTTACTTCTTTTCAACAAGATGTACGGCAAATCCGCCGAACTCGTTTTTGAGATATACTACTGTAAGTCTGCCGTCAGCATCGTATTTAGCTGTAGACATATCAGCCTCTATGCCCTTATGTGAAAGCTGATATACAGCCCTGCGCACACTGTTTACGGATACTGCGATATGTCCCTTGCTGCCCTTGAAAGGCGACTTCATACACTCAACGGCACTGCCAGCAAATACGCTGCTGTTTCCGTTCTTCTGTGCCCAGCCGAACATATCTTCAAAAGCTGAAGAAACATTAAGTGCATCAGATTCACTGTCGCAGTTGATACCGATGTGAGCAAGAGAGAATCCCAGCATCTTATTTACAGCTGAACGGCAAAGATCGGTTATCTCAGACCATCTGCCTTCCTTAACGAGCTTATCGGGTACTATCCAACTTCCGCCGCAGCATACGATCTTTTTAAATGCAAGATATGTATTGAGGTTATTCTCATTCACTCCGCCTGTAGGCATGAACTTCATATTAGAATAGGGAGCGGAAACTGCTTTGATATAGGGCAGACCGCCTGCCTGTTCTGCGGGGAAGAACTTGACAAAATCAAGTCCGAGCTCAATAGCCTGTTCTATCTGGGATCCGTTGGCAACACCCGGTACAAATGGTATGCCTCTTGACAGACAATGCTCAACGACCTTTGGATTAAGACCGGGAGCAACGCAGAATTTAGCACCTGCATCTATTGCTCTGTCACACTGTTCAACAGTAAGCACTGTACCAGCACCGACCAGCATATCGGGATAAGCCTTGACCATATCTTCGATGACCTTATCAGCGCCCTCTGCACGGAACGTAACCTCTGCACAGTGTATACCGCCCTCATACAGAGCCTTTGCAAGATTGACAGCATCAGCTGTGTTTTCAAGCTTTATAACAGGTACGATACCTGTGCATTCAAGCTGTTCAAGAAATTCTTTATTATCCATCATATTTACCTCCCCTAATTTATCTACCAAGCCAGCCGCCGTCTACCGCAAGGGTATAACCGTTGACATAATCACTTGCAGAAGAAGCAAGGAACACTGCTGCTCCCATAAGGTCATCAGGTGTGCCCCATCTTCCGGCTGGTATCCTTTCGAGTATAGCAGCACTGCGGTCAGCGTCCTCACGCAGAGCCTGAGTATTATTTGTAGCCATATAACCGGGGGCGATGGCATTGACGTTTATACCGTACTTAGCCCACTCATTTGACATTGTCATGGTGATACCCTTTACAGCAGATTTACTTGCTGTATAGCTTGGTACTCTTATACCACCCTGATACGAAAGCATACTAGCGATCGAAATGATCTTACCGCCGCTTCCCTGTCTGATAAACTGCTTTGCGGCAGCCTGCGACAGGAAGAAAAGTGTGCGGCAGTTTACGTTCATGACAAGATCCCAGTTCTCGACTGAGAAATCAATGCTATCCTCACGCTTGATGATACCTGCGTTATTAACAAGTATATCCAGCTTGCCAAACTCCTTGACAGCGGTACCGATTATATCACTTACAGCATCAAGAGATGAAAGATCGGCAGTGATATACTTAAAGTTATCCTCGCCGAGAAGCTCCTGTGTTTTTGTGCTGGGTGATCTGGAAACTCCGAGCACCTTAGCACCTGCTTCAACAAAAGCCTTTGAAATACCTTGACCAAGACCGGTATCACTGCCTGTAACGACAGCTACCTTTCCGGCAAGGCTGAACATATCAAGTATCATAACAATTACCTCCGTAATATATATTTATCAGAATATACCAACACTGCGAAGAATGGTCACATATATAAATATAGTGAACGTGCCCGCAAGTGTAGTCCATATCACCAGCTGACCTGCAAGTTCTTCATCTGCACCCATCTCCTTCGCCATTACAGCGGAAGCCACTGCAACAGGTGTGGCAAACACGCCTACGTATGAAGCAAAATGCTCTCCGCCAAGATGAAGTCTTTCACCCAGGAAATATGCAGTTCCTAAACCAAGTATGGGAACAGCCAGTGTTCTTATCAATGTACCTAAAATTATCTCACGTTTCAATCTGGCAGCCGTCCTGAATTCAAACTTTCCTCCCAGCACGATAAGTGCCAGAGGCGTACACATAGACTTCAGTGTTTCTAGTGTCCTGAATACAACCGAGATATCATTCAGACGGAAAGTTATTCCGTTCTTAACTAATACCTCACGAACAGCAAGCACGGCAAGCCCCGAAAATGTTCCGATAATAAGGGGATTTCTGATGATATCCCTGAGTATCCCCATAAGATCAGGTCTTTTCTTGTCATCCTTTTTACAAAAAACAGTAAGTGTTATCACACTAAGGATATTGAACAAGGGGACACAAAACGCCGACATGACTCCTGCCGCTGCAGCACCCTTTTCACCAAAAAGTGATGCCGCGAGAGGTATACCGATTATAGCATAATTTGAACGAAATACAGCCTGTATCAGCGCCCCGCGCTTTGCGTTTTCCCTTGTGATCATACAACCGGCTGCTATACCAAGGAAAAATACAGCAAACACTGCCGCAACACCGTATATAATGAAACCGATATTTACATCTCTTATACGTTCAATACTGTAAACATTCAGAAACAGCATTACCGGGAGGAGAACTCTGAAAACCAGTTTATTTCCCACATTCAGGAACTCTGTTGTAAGCAGCCCCGAGCGTTTGAACAGATATCCGAGTACGATCAGGAAAACTATGGGCAATACAGCGTTAGCAGAAAATGCAAAAGCATCTAGCATAGTGTCAGCTCTTTATCAGAAAACCATGGTTCAAGATAATACCTTGTACCGTCAACCATGCTGCTGAACAGTTCACGTGCTTCAGTTATAGAAAGAGCACTGCAAAGCGGCTGAGCTATGAAAGCCTCAAACAATCTGTTCAGATCACGGTTCTTTATACCGTAGTAGGTATTCTCGATATTCAAAGCGTTGCGAAGAACAAGTGCGCTTACATCCTCGGGAAGCTTTCTTGATGTTATGGGCTTCAGGCTGTTATGCGAGAATACACAGTTTGTCTCAACGACTGAACCCAAAGGCATTTGCGGCATCTGTCCAACATTCGGGACATTTGCATTTGATACCTTGGGCGGTATCAAACCAAGAAGTGCCTTCATAAGCTCTACTACTTCTTCATCACTGCGGTTCAGACTGATGCTTTCCGTACCGTCAGCAAGACGATGTGAACGAGCTATCTTTTCAGCCATATCCTTTTTACGATAGCTTACCTCAGTAAGATGATAAAGCCATTTGTCCACTGAAGCCTTATCCTTTATGTACCAGGCACTGTTCATGAATTCAACAAGGTGCCTGTCACCTGCGGCTGCCAGTATACCAAAGCGCCTGAACAGATCCATCTTGACTTTGTTGCCATACAAAAACGGATCATTCTTAAAACCATCAGGTGCTACTCCCTCACGCTCGCAGTAACCGCTCTCATAGTATTTATCTATGAATGCGGGGAGCAGACTGAAAAGATCTGTGCCTTTATAGTTAGCTTCGGTGATCCAGGTAAAATGATTTACACCGCAGGCATCAATATTGATCTCCTGTCTGGAAGGTCTTGGAATACCCAGCATATCACTTACTACACAGCAAAGGAACTCCTGCGCATGGAATACCTCGTGACAGCAACCAAAGGCTTTGATTTCCGGGAAAACATCGTAAAGTGTCTTTGTGCAGGCTGTCATGGGATTAGTCAGATTAATCACCCATGCATCCGGACAATATTTCTTGATCGCCTTAGCGAAGCCTTCATATATCGGGACTGTACGCATAGCACGAAGAACGCCGCCCGGTCCGACGGTATCACCGACCGATTGATATATTCCATATTTTTCAGGGAGATGAACATCATACTCCATCTCATCAAATGTACCCGGAAGTATGGAGCATATCACAAAGTCAGCGCAGTCAAGGGCACTGCCGATATCAGGATATACCTTATAATCCCACTTCGTTATTGTATCATTGCAGGCATTTATCTTTTCACCTATACGCCTGTTAAGTACAGCTGCTTCAAGGTCAATATCATAAAGAGCTATCTCTCCACCAAGACCTTCAGTGAGAGCAAGATCATTCATAAACCCCCTTGCCCACATTTTAGAACCGCCGCCGATATAAGCTATTTTTATTGTTTTCAATTTTATTACTTCCCTTAAATTGATCTTCTAACCTCGGTATAGCACAGTATGAAAGGAGCTACACCCTTTGCATCATTTTCTACCACAGGTTCTGAGATATAGTATTCAAAGCTTCCGTCACGTCTTCGGTTATCCTCGGGACCAAGTCCTGCAACAAGGCATATACCTCCAAGATCAAATTCTCCTGTGGGACTTATCTTCAAATACTTATCGCATATACCATCAAAGGTCTTTCTGCCCATATCTGAATATGAACTGTCAAGTACACCAAGTCTTGCACCCTTCATCATAGCATAAGCTATCATACTGCTTCCGCTTGTTTCGAGATAATTACCGTTTCTGTCACCCTGATCAACGACCTGATAGTACATACCGGTCTTTTCATCAGCATAACGGGCAATACCACCAATGACTTCGCGGAATATATCACTGAGTTCAGACTTGTATTCATCATTGTCGATATATTCTATGATATCAGCAAGCGCTACAGTGAACCATCCGGTTGCCCTAAGCCAGCAATTCTGAGACTTTCCTGTTTCCTTGTCTGCCCAGAAAGCTTTTTTGGAACGATCAAGGCCGTGACACAGCAGTCCCTTATCTTCATCGAACATATAACGACGAACATTCCTGATCTGTTCCATTGTATCAGAATAGTCCTTGCTGCCGAACTCCTTCTCGTACCTGACATAGAACACCTGAGCCATATATATGCCGTCAAGCCATACCTGATCGGGATAGATCTTTTTGTGCCAGAAATTACCTGTATCAGTACGCGGCTGATCTTTAAGCTGATCTCTCAGAAGCATGATCGCTTTTTTATACTTCTCCTTGCCTGTGAGCCTGTACAGATCAAACAGTACTCTGCCCTCGTTGATATCATCAAGATTATACTTATCTTTTGAATAACCTAGAGGTGTACCGTCTTCACCGATATAGTGATCTATGAAGCGTTCACAGAAATCCAGATAGAAAGGCTCATTCATTATTTCGGAAGCATTTAAGAGAGCAGTTATCATGCAGCCGTCTATATAATTCCAGTGTGCGGGCTTTCCCTGACGGATACTCTCGATATTCCACAGAGGTTTTTCGGGAGTAGAACCCATGGCGAGTCTTTTTATATATTTTTCAATATCGGAATACATCTTATCACCTGTCATTCCTTTATAAGCTCCCCCACATTTCCAACGATAAGTTTATCTCCGATGCAGCCATCAATGGTTACATTCTTTATAGAAAGCTTATCTACATTATCAAAATACATTCCTGCCTTGCACATCTCTACTGCATTGTTCTTCATGGCGGGGATTCCGGGGCGAGCATCCTCAGCAAATATAAAATGTATATCCTCAACATTTATCTCGCTGATAGGCATTTCCGGCAGACCGTCACAGTAGCAGGCAGCAACACTGCAATCCAGGCATTCCATATCACGGAAAGTAAATTTACCGAGATACGGAGTTCTGTCATCAACAGGCAGCTTCTCACGGGTAGTATTATACTCGGAATACCTGTCGGGATCACAGCAGTTATACCACATATTTATTACTATAGGTGTTAGCACACCGTTCATTTTCATCTTTTCAAAAAGCACTCCGTCTATGACAGCGTCCTTTCCTCTGCCGCGGCGTGTCTTGATCCTGAGTCCGCGGTCGGTATGATCGAAGATGCAGCGTTCAACCGTCAGATTTCTTACTCCGCCTGCCATTTCGCTGCCAAGGGTGACAGCTCCATGACCGAACTGCATAAGACAATTCCTGATATTATGGTTCTCAGCAGGCTGTTTGAATTTTCTGCCGATATCAATCTTTCCTGACTTGATAGCTATGCAGTCATCACCGACACTGAATCTGCAGCCTGATATCCAAACATTATCGCAGGCTTCGGGATCGAGGGCATCGGTATTGGGACTATCCTTAGGAGCAGTGATATCAAGATCAAGAAAATGCAGATAGGATGAAAAGTACGGATGTATCTGCCAGGAAGCTGCATTACATACAGTTATACCGTGTACAGTGATCAGCTTGCAGCGGTTGAAAAACAGAAGTCTTGGTCTTGGGATATTTCTTTCCTTGACGTTCTCCCACCAACCGCCTGCCTCAGCGTTTCCGTCTATCACACCTCTGCCGACGATCCTTATATCCTCAGCATATTCAGCAAAAATGAGAGCCTGATGCATGGGTACTGCATTACCCTCCCATGTGCCGAAATGTATATCTTCTCCGGTAATGATATCCTTGGCTGTACCGGGTATCACATTATATGCTGACTGATCCGGCAAGCCAAGAAGTTTCGCTTTTTCAGAGATATCGAGAGTGATATGACTTTTCAGGACGATCGGCGCAGTAAGATATACGCCCTCGGGGAAATACAGCCTTCCGTTATTCGGCAGACAATTTATTGCAGTCTGGATGCTAACAGTGTCATCGCTGACACCGTCACCCTTTGCACCGAAATCCCTGACACTAACAGCGCAGGATTCCTTAGCTGTCCTGAATGTTACCGGATCTTCACCGGATATTTCAAGAACATACTCCCTGTCGGGCATAAGATCAAACACAGAAAATACATTCGTATCTGATTCAAAAAGAGCCTTGCCGTCAAGACATACAGTATATTTTTCCTTACTGTGGTATGCAAGATCGTTATCGATCTCGAAGCAGGCACTTACAGAGCCTATGAATATAGTATTTATCATTTTATCCCTGCCCTCCGGTATTTGTGCAGGAAGCTTTAGCACCTGCATCCTGAAATATCTTTATAAAAGTATTTTTGATCGTTATAAACAGCATATCAAAGCCCAGATATAATAATCCGAACAATAAGGGTTCAACACCCAGCATACTCTGAGCAGCGGATGCATCTGCATTCGCATCTACTCCGAGTAGTACATTCAAAGCGAAGTATGTTCTGAATACACAGTATATTACAATGCCCGAATACAGAACATTGATAAACAGCGACCAGTATTTACGTACCGTCACCATCATCCATCTGTCGTATTCTCGTTCACGCGGTTCAAAGCCTCTCAGCAGCTTGTTGACCATCAGATCGTTTGCAAGACCCGATGCTATAGCAAGCACTGCAAGCAGATCCAGACCGTGTACATATATACCAAGTCCCCACAGGATAAAATAGCAAACTGCACCTGCAAACCAGAACTTGATAAATATTATCTTCAGCCATGAAGGGATCCTGAACTTCTTATTTGAAGTATATTTTCGTATCTCGGAATATGAAACCTCAGGTGCTTTCTTTGCACCAAGAAGTCTGTCTACGGCGTTCTTTTTCAGCTTATAATTACCGTAGGAAGAAATATTATCTTTATTATGCTTATTATCTGCCATAACGATCATTCCTTAATCATACATCTCAGTCGCCTGTGATATCAAGTGCTTTCATACTTCCGTTATCTTCAACGTCTACAGAAGTCCTGATCTTTCTTAAAAGTTTTGAATAAACCGGAAGAAGGATCAGCAGACCAAGAGTAACACATATAAGGATTATATGCAGGGATACTACTGTCTGGGCAGTATTTATATACATAGAAGAATTATTGATAACTATGGGATTATTTTCCCTGGTAGTTGCATTTACTATACGTTTCATATAAATACTGTCAACGAAGATCAGCGAACCAAGCATAGCAAACAGAAGACAAAGCATGACCTTATCAGCTTTTTTTCTTCTCGGAAATGTTCTCAGGAATACAACGAATGCAAGTATAGAAAACAGCATAGCAATAAATTCGCACTGTCCCATATTGGCACCGTTTATCCTTGCTGTTGTATCAGCTATTGACGACAGATTCAGGGAATAGATAAGAAACCCTGCAACAAGTGACAGAAGCGGTATGGTCTGCGGTGAACGCTTGAGGGATACCATCGACTTGCGAAGGAACTCCTTGGGACCGCGTCTGTTTGTCCTCATTTTTTTAACGGACATCTTCCTAACCTCCTTGATCTTATCTTATCGCCATTGTAGTTTCTTTATCAAAGAAATGCTTCTTATTGAATGAAACATTTACCTTATCACCTAACTTGTAATTGCACCATTCACGGAACTTACAGGTTATCTTATGTTTGCCAGCCATACCGTTAACGAGGGTATTATAACCAAGGTTCTCATTTGAAATGACATCCACTGTTATATTGCCGCCCTCAACTACATTTTCGGGACGAACGCCCATAGTAACGGTTATACCTTCATAAGCTGAAAGCATTTCAGTTTCTTCATCAGTAAGCTTTACGCAAATATCACTGCTGACTGCCTGACCGTTCTTGATAACGACATCGAACAGGTTCATGGGAGGCAGACCGATAAAGCTTGCTACGAAGAGATTAGCGGGAGTATCATACAGCTCCAGCGGTGTACCTATCTGCTGTACATGACCCATGGACATACAGACGATCCTGTCAGCAAGTGTCAGGGCTTCGGTCTGGTCATGGGTCACATATAGCATAGTGGCATTCAACCTTTTGTGGAGGAGAAGTATCTCTCTACGTGTTGCACTTCTGAGTTTTGCATCAAGGTTTGACAATGGTTCGTCAAACAGGAAAACCTTTGGCTTACGTACTATAGCTCTGCCCATAGCAACTCTCTGACGCTGACCGCCCGAAAGCTGTGAGGGCTTTTTGTTGAGCTGGCTGGTAAGATCAAGTATCTCCGCAGCAGCAAGCACTTTCTGATGTATCTCATTTTTATTTTCTTTACGCAGCATAAGTGAGAAAGCCATATTCTCATAAATGGTCATATGTCCGTAAAGCGCGTAATTCTGAAAGACCATTGCGATATCACGGTCCTTGGGCGGCATACGTGTAACGTCCTTGCCGTCGATAAGGAGCTTACCCTTTGATATATCTTCAAGACCGGCCACCATACGCAGAGTAGTGGATTTACCGCAGCCCGAAGGTCCTACAAGTACTATAAGCTCACCGTCTTTTACATCAAGGTCGAAGTCATATACAGCCTGTACCTTGTTGTCATAGATCTTTTCAAGATGTTGTAATTTAAGATCGCTCATCGCAGCTACCTCTTATCCTTCTTCATCAAGCAGCGCCTGATAGCTGCTCAGAGTTTTTGTTTTTATGATCCCTATGATACCTGCCGCAACAAGAAGTGCAGCCGATACACACAGACATATCGTAACATACCTGAACTGTCCGCCTGACATAACAGTAGAACCATCGGCACCTACAACCGGACTTGGTGCATTATGTGCTTTCATGGGCAGCAGGAAGATACGTACTATCTGCAGTGCTCCGAGAAAGATCGAAACAACAGCATAGCTCATCTTGTAGCCCTTTACTCCTTCGGAGGAAAGAAATGCAAACAGCATAAAGATCAGGTTATATACTATTGAACCGCCTATAAAAAGCTTGTAATACCAGTTGCCGACATCGCTTCCGTATATGCTTACAAAATACAGGGCATTTACAGCTATGGCACCAAGTATAAGATCAGCGGAAAGTTTATTTTTTGTGAAACGCAAACGATCCTTTTCGACCGATGGAATGTTCTTTACTGGCATCTCATACACTCCTTCCGCTGCCAAGTGCCATCTGTTCTGCTTTCATGACCTTGATCTTGAATACCAGATTTACGATCAGCAGACAGGCAGTAAATAATAAAAATCCCAGAATACCGTATGTAAGATCAAACCAGAATGTATCTTCCGGACCGATATACAGTGTGCCCCAGTCCTTTGAGAACTCTTTCAATGCAGTAAAATCGACCTCATTCTGAAAACGGGACTTGAATGCTGCAATATTCGGAATACTCCATGCAGCCAAACCTGCCGAAGCTGCAACAGACAGTCCTGTAGCGGTATAATTACCAATATAGTACTTTCTGCGGGTATGTGTGTTAGTTAAAAACAATAATACATTTATGATGATCAGCACGATGCTCGCCTTTGTGAAAGCAGCATTGAAGCCGAACATATCATAGTATACTCTTGAGCCCTGAACGGACGTTGCATCCAGATCATAATCGGGATAGAGTATCGTTCTGGACAAGGCATCATACAGATCGGTAGACAGTCCCAGCGAACTAACGAATACAAGTGCTGAGGCTACTATAGCCATCATACATACGATCTTTTGTAATGTCATCTGTTTTTTGTACATAAGGACCTTCCTTTATGTCGTCTGCTATTATTCCCTATCATGGCCGGAACGGCAATGTCACAGCTGTAATAAAACTGTGACATACCGACCGATACCTTAAAGGGTGGTGTTAGGTAGTTGACGTTATCAAATATCAGCCATTGAGGCCTTTGTAGAAATCAAGAAGTCTGTGCCATGCTTCATTTCTGCGGGTAAGGTAAGTAGAACCGCCCCAGCCGCCGTCAGCGACTGCATTGGATACCTTTTCAGCAGTAGAAGCTGCATCCTTACCGGATTCACCGGTGAAGCCCTTGGCAATAATATCTACATACAGGTTGACCTGATCCTTAGCCATACCGAACTGTCCGGTAGCACTAAGAGCTGTCAGCTCATTTATAGCATCGATCTCAGCATTTTCCTGAGGGAGTACAGTAGGTACGGATGTATACCATGGGTTTTCAGAAAGTGCCAGCTCAGGGTGCTTAACTGTACCAAGTGCGATCGCATTGGAAATGTGTCCTGCACCTTCCTTGCCTACATCATGAGTACACTGATACTCAAATGCCTGGCTCTTTACAAAGCTGATAGTTGAACCGATATAGTAACGTGCGTAGTTGGTATAATTACCGTTCTGGAGCTTCCAAAGATCATCATAGGAAGCATCAGAAATAACAGGCCAGTCGTTACCGTTGAATGTGAACATCTCTATTTTGCCTGAATCATCATGCTTGATGAAATCATCAGGACCATAGGACATGAGTATCTGACCCTCGGGGCTGTAAGCATAGTCAATGAGCTTCAGACAAGCATTGAGCTTATTTGTATCATCGCCTACACCTGCAACAGAAATTCCCCAGCCATCGACCTTTACAGAACGCCATGACTCAGTGAATCTCATATACTTCTCCTCGCCGTCATTCCAGCGGGAAACAGGCACCATTACTGCCATATACTTCTCACCTGATGCATTATCAAGAGCAGTTGCATTGTATGCGGTCTGTGTCTGGTTATAGTCATAGTGCATGAAGCCGTTATCGTCTGTAAGGTACTTCTCGGAATTAACATCCTCCTGATTTATGAATGCCTGAGAGATCAGACCCTCGGAAGCCATATCATGCATCTTAGACAGTGCTTCATAAGTCTGGGGTTCAACTCTGGAATCGTGCAGCTCGTTATCATTACCTACATAGAGATAGTCAAGTCTTGATTCCATACCGCGTACACCGAACAGAGAACCTGCAAAACGGTACATATCAACACGGCGCTGATTGTTTGAATCCTCACGTGAGAACAGACCCTGAACATTGTCAGTACCATTTAAAGTCTGAGGATTTGCCTTAACGCAACGCAGAAGAGCTACCAGCTCATCAACATCCCATGCTGCATTCTGTCCGATGAACAGATCTGCGCGGTTCTCACCGTAGTAACCACCATAGGTCTTATCAATATACTCACGCAGCATATTTACAGCGGTAACACCATCAACAGCACCTGCTGCATTCATCTTATCAACTATATTGCCATAAGCATCATAATTCTTGCTTATGGTCTCAGAAGCAGAACCGTCAGGCTTAACAACATCAACATCAACACTGCCGGAAGTAGGCATAAAAGGTGTATATACAGGAGCTGCAGTCTTATTGCTCTTATCAGCGGTGAACTCACCCGAACCATTGAGAAGCTTCTCTACCCAGTCTGTTCTCATCAGAGGCATACGTTCAATATCATTTACGCCGTCAAAGTAAGGCGCAAAATATATAGCACCTGCGTTAGGTCCTGCAGCAGCACCTGTGATAGAAAGTCTAACGATAGGATTCTGCTCAAGATAAGCCTTGAAGTTCGGCATAGAATCAAGATAATTTGCAAGATTTACAAGTTTGCCCTGCTGACCGTTCTCCGAAAGAAGAGTAGCTGTTCCGCTGAGCATATCTATCTGATCCATCTGAGCATCCCAGTACTGATACTCATCAGCAGCACCGTTACCCTGATACTTATCCTCGATCTTGATACCGAGGAGCTGTTCAATAGTCTGCCAGGTAGGCTTCAGATCGCCTGAATTATAGGTTTTTCCGTCAGCAAGAGTTATACCCTCGCCTGCAAGCTCAGCTGTGAAGCTCATACCGGTCTTATCGCTGTTGTAGCCGCACGCCATACGCAGTACAGTTCCCTCTGCAATTGTAAGCTCCTGAGCAGAACCGTCAGGCTTATTTCCTCCGTTTTTGCTGTTTTTAGCGGAGCTTCCGCAGGCTGCAAGAGAAGCAGCTGCAACGGTAAGTGAGAGAACTAACGCTGAAAGCTTCTTGATGTTCATAATGGTCATCCTCCTTAAATCATATCATTAATTATATATCACCTTTCTCACACAACACCAGACAAAGCCCGGCGGCAGTAAATATCAAATACAATGGCAGATATCTTACTGCCCGCTCGAGTATCATCTGAGTTTTTTGGAGATAGGCAACTGTCATATTATTCGCCGTATTTACGGCACTTCTTAATTATTCCTTCACGCCGCCGACGTTAACGCCCTTGGCAAAATATTTCTGAATGAACGGATATATCACAAGTATGGGTATTATCGAGCATACGATAAGTGCATATATTACCGAATCAGGTGCATAGTTATGGCTCAGCTGCCAGTTAGTAGTAAGCTCGGGGTCTGAATATTCCTCCAGACGAAGTCTCATATATACCTGCAGCGGCTGTTCGTTAGGACTGGAGATCATCTGTCTTGCCCAGAAGTAACCGTTCCATCTTGAAATACCGAAGAACAGAGCGACTGTCGCAAGTATGGATTTGCTCATTGGCAGATAAACTCTCCAGAGCACCTGAAGCTCGGTAGCACCGTCAACGATGGCTGCCTCTTCTATCTCGGAGGGAACACCCTCAAAGGCATTTCGCAGAAGAATGATATTCATAGCCTGCATACCCATGGCAATAACGACGAGCCATTTGTCATCGACTATACCTACACCCTGGAATACTCTCTTGGTTGCAAGGTAGTTCAGATACTGAGGTACAAGACCTGCGCTGAACCACATTGTGAATACCAGGAAGAAGTTGAAGGTCTTTCTGAAAAGTAGTCTTTTCTTTGAAAGGGCATACGCTCCGAATATTGAGAGCATCATTTCCCACAGTGTACCGTAGAAGGTAAGGAAAAGAGTATTAGTATAAGCATTCCAGAATACATTGTCGCTGAATACATCCTTGAACGCATCGAACTGCGTATTCTTAGGGAAAAGCACTATCTTTGAATCTCTTACTTCAGCATATCCGCTTATAGCAGAAGATATGGTATAAATGAACGGATACAGACATCCGACTGCAAACATCGTCAGCAGCAGATAACTCAACAGCTTGAATATAAGCTCTGACATCTCAAGTTTTCTTCTCATAAAGCAACCTCTTTAGTAAAGTGATACATCGGATGCCTTGCGTGAGATGGTATTAGCTCCTATAACAAGCAGCATTCCGATTATATTGTTCATCATCTCGGCTGCGGAAGCCAGGCCTTTAAGGGAACCCGCGATACCGTTACGCTGAGCGAATGTTGATACAACATCGGCTGTAACATAGGTATTGGGATTATAAAGCAGCAGCACTTTTTCGTAACCGATATTCAGAAGCGAGCCGATCCTTGTGATGAGCATGATGACTATGGTCGAAAGTATCGAAGGAAGTACAACATATCTCATCTGAGCCAGCTTGTTAGCGCCGTCGATCTGCGCAGCCTCATAACTGGTGGGTGATATGGCGATTATTGCAGCAAAGAATACGATACTGTCATATCCTGCACTTTCCCATATACCGCTTATCTGATATATAGCTCTGAAAAATTTGGGATCGTTTAACATACCTGCATAGGCTGTATCCGCTGATATAAGTCCCAGACCGGAAAGCATATGTGCGATGACACCGGGCTGCATACCTGATGTATCCGAGCCCTGCTTTACAAGCATCATCACAAGGGATGTCATAACGACTGTCGACATGAACTTCGGCAGATATGTAAGTACCTGATAGATACTTCTTGCTATATTTGAACGGATCTCGTTGAAAAACAGCGCTATCAGTATGGGCATAGGAAAACCGAATACCAGACCGTAGAAGCTAAGAAGGAACGTATTCCTGAAAGCCCTCCAGAACTGTGTCGAAAGCTCGGCGTTGCCCTTGCCGATAAGCAGTGTCCTGAAATAGGAAAAACCTGAGTAATACTGCTCCGAAACAGTTTTTGCATCCTCTGTCAGTTTGAAGCTTCCCAGCAATTCATACATCGGGAAGTATCTCCACAGAAGGAAAACCAGTATCATCGGCACGAGCATAAGATACAAGCGCCAGTCCTTCAAAACAGTGCGGATAACATTTTTCCAGTAATGTTTTTCAACATCATCCCTTACTGCCTGCTCAGGGTCTTCCTTATAAGTTCCGCTTTCTTCATCAAATATCAAAAAGTCGGTAGCTTTGTTTGTCATTATTTTTAACCTCCCTGATATCAAATATCACCGTACCCGCTGTCTGCCTGATCAAGCATCTGACTTCTCCTGCGTTCTGACTGAGTGCGGATCAGATAAGAAACCTGATCTTCAAAAATGCCATCGAGCCTGCGGGTCAGCTGTACAGTTACGACTGCGAAAACCAGCGAAAGTGAATCTGTCAATATAAATCTTACAATATCTCCCGCCGAGCCGCCAAACACGATACCTGCAGCTGTTCTTCCTGCCTGAGCAGCAAAAAAAGCAGATGCGGTAAAGAGAAGCGAAAGTGAAGTCTTTGTTCTGACTTTTTCTTTGCCGAACGCTTTGAAAAAGAACATCGCCGCCAGTGCAAAACAGTTGCCTATACAGTAGACAGCCGTCTGTCTTAATCCCGCACCGGACACAGCACACAGTGTAAGTCCTCCTCCGAGTGCGTGAAGTGCAGCGTAGCCTCCCCAACGCATCATAACGATACAAACAATTGCGATAGTCGGTGAAAGAACATAAAGCTCATCGGGAAACCACGACCTTGCTGCAGCACCTATCAGCGCTTCTGAAACGACCAGCAACATAAGCATGATCACAAGATCTATGGTCCTGTATTGTTTCAACGATAAATTCATTATCATCATTCCTTTTATGGTGCAGTTGTCTTTCTGCTTAATTATTTTAACTTATAATCATTGAAAAGTACATCACAAAATAAGATATATTTATGGACGATACGGATAATATGGATAATTATTTAAGATATTTACCCTGAAAAATTTCCACAAATACAATACACAACGAGGTTTATCATTGTGTACTTTGATAGTCTATAATGCAGCTTTTGACTTAAAAAGGCAATTTATGAGCATATAAACAGCATCGTCGCAATTAATGAGCGGTGCTGCGTATATTCACAAATCAGCACAGTTTGCAAAACCCATGTACGTTATTATCCATTTTCTACAGACTTCTAAGATATTCGTCCATAGTATCTGCCACTTGTTTTGAGTAATTTACGGCTTCAACTACAGTTCTCGCACCGCGTACAACATCACCTGCAGCAAAAATACCATCTCTGGTAGTCTTTCCGTAAGTATTGGTTACGAGGAGTCCCCTGTCGGTAACATCAAGACCTGTTGTGGTAGAAACTATCCTGTCGCGAGGACCTTGCGATACAGCGATAATAGTCGAATCTGCAGGATACAGTTTTTCACTGCCCTCGATACGCTTCCTGTTTCCTTCCTCATCCTTTTCAACACTTACAAATATTGTTCCGTTATCAGTTATCTCAACAGGCTCTACTCCCATAACGAAATCCACACCGTCAAATTTAGCGTACTCGACTTCTGTTACGCTGGCAGCAAGTTTTTCCGATCTTGAGAATACTGTAACCTTTTTGCATCCGTGTCTCAGTGCAGTACGTGCAACATCCATAGCAGAGTTGCCCGCACCTATAACATTAAGCGTTTCGCCCAAAGTGTAAACATCGGGATTGGTAAGGTAGTTTATTGCAAAATGCACATTACCAAGGCTTTCACCTTTGATATGCAGAGTATTCGGTTTCCAGACTCCGGTACCTATGAATATAGCCTTGTAGCCGTCACGGAAAAGATCATCAATGGTTATGGTGGTACCTATGGAGGTATTCGGACGTATTTTTATCCCCAGGGAAATCATGAGCTTTTTATACCTCTCCAGCAATTGCTTAGGAAGTCTGAACTCAGGTATACCGTAGCGAAGTACTCCGCCTATCTTCTCACGTGATTCAAATAACGTTATGTTATATCCGCGCTGAGCAAGAAGTATAGCTATGGTAATACCTGCAGGGCCTCCGCCGATAACACCTACATGGATATTGTTCTTTTTGATCTCACCGAACTGAAGCTTATCAAAATAAGTATCACTGATATAATTCTCAATATCGCTGAAATGCACAGGAGAGCCCTTGCGTCCGAGAACACAGTTACCCTCACACTGATTATCGTGATTGCATATCAGAGAGCATATAACGCTGAGAGGATTATTCTCAAAAAGCATACCTCCAGCCTTATCTATATCACCATCAAGAAAGGTTCTAATAACATCCGGTATAGGCGTACTTATAGGACATCCCTTTTTACATCCGGGATTTTTACAGTTAAGACATCGTCTAGCTTCGGTTATGATATTGAATGCCATATTATCACCTTTCCTTCCTTATCTGATTAGCATATTTCTTAGGAGAGCATCCGAAATATTTTTTGAAAACTCTTGAAAAATAGAGCGAATCAGAATATCCGCAGATATATGCTATCTCTGAAATATTCTGCTCAAGACTTTCCGTTGAACACAGCAGCTTTTCAGCCATCTGTATCCTCAGACCTGTAAGATAATCATGGGGTGTCATACCCATCTCACTTTTGAAAAGCTTTCTCAGATAATCATAGCTGAAAGGAACTGTTCTGAGATATCTGTCAAGCCTGTAATCAGGATCACTGAAATTCTGCATGATATTATTCTTTATCTCATCAACTATCCCATGCATGGGTCTTACATTCTTGAAAGCGTTTACATAATTGACTATAAGATTTCCGAGTGCACCTATGATAAGCTGCTTGCTTTCGATATCACTGTTAAAGAAATAGAATGCATCCCTGAAAGCAGAAAGGATATGTTTATCACTGTCATCAGTAAGGATAAGCGGCTCCTTTAAATGAAAAGTCGCATCTGCGATATGGATATGGATATTAGTAAAACCTTCCTCGCTGAAATTAGTATGAAGCATCTGAGGGGGGATCAGAACTATATCTCCCTCTCCGTATTTTAGAACTGTTTCCTTGAATTCAAATTGCCCCTGACCGCTTGTACAGTATACAAGCTCCCACTCAGTATGACTATGCTGCTTGGTAGAAAAAGTGATCAGGTGCTTACCTGCATACACTATACTGTTCATGACTTTCCTCCAAAAATACACTTTACATTACACCTTATTTACCGTGCCCTTAACACGGGCGTGCTGACAACTGAGCCTTACACCTCCTGATCAAAAGCTTTCAAAAGCTGCCTCATCTCATCATCACCGATGACAGTGCTCCACGGAACACGTTCCGACGGGATACGACCGTACTCAGCAAATCTGGCCGTCTTATCCCTGCCTGAGTCGTTCCAGCTGTCGAAGCCTGCCGCAGCGATATGTCTGCCGTATGTACAATCAATAAACGTACACTTACCGTGATCTCTCCACGGGCGGGCAAGATAGACAGAGCCATCCGGAACTTTATCTTCACAGGTAAATATGCACTCATTGAACACGAAACCAACCTTTTGTTCATATCCATGTGCAGGTGCTGCTGTGAACCCATGCCCTCTTACATCATAAACAGAATGGATCTCACATCTGTCAAAGAGAGCGGTGGCACAGCCGAATATAAAATCCACATTACCTGCGATAAAACAGTCCCTGAATATCTGCCTCATGGTACCGCCTGCACGAAGCGTGCTTTTCAGAAAGCCGTAATATCTGATTATCAGATCTGATGGCAGCGGTCCGCAGAACACAGTATCCTGCGTTGAGATAAAACGGCAGTTATAAGCCCTGAATCCGTCGGCACACACAGTAAGTGCGACCTCCTGACCCTTTATCTCGGGATAAAGGGCATCATTTTCAACTGTGATATTGCGGAAAGTCACCCGCGGAGCCAGCACAGCGACTGTATATGTCCTGAACGTGTTGTATTCTACCCCTTTTTCATCCGGCTTGGTTGCATAGTCATCCCATACTATCTTTGTTTCTCCGGCAATATCACCAACTATTTCGATATCAGGCACAGTTATCTCGATCTTCTCTCGATATGTACCGGGTGCAAGTATAAACCGCGTACCCCTTTCAGCCGATCTGATCGCCTCGGAAATGCTCATGTCAGATGATAATTTTACAACATTCATCGCTAACTCCTTACAGGTCAAAACGGATATATGTCCGTTCTGCCAAGATCCGAACAATCCATACACTTATGGATCATGGTATAATATTACAGTATTTACAGTTCCATTTCTATAATTTTTCTTATCTATTTTATAGATAGTTTATGTTTTTTAACATCGGGTTTCAAAGAATCAAATAAATTAAGCTGTTTTCTTGATGCATATTGCACAAATTTTAATCCGCTTTGCGGTAATTTACCTGTAATCTAGCCAAAAGCTCTACATCCCATGTAAATTGCAAACAAAATTGCAGCATACAACGACCTTCTTTTATATATTTTAGCTTATTACACCAAATTTTACAATACAAATAGCGTTTTAAAAATGGACAAATCGGACATATGAAATCAAATAAAAAAATTTGAAAGTCAATATTTTTATATATTAAAATTTACTTCACGTCATTATTAACATTAAAAATAATTATTTTTGTCAAATTCGACTAATAAAAAAGACCGTGCAGATCTATCTACACGGTCACGTAAACATATTATCCGCTAAAAAGCCCTGAATCAGTGCTTTTTAAGCATTTTTTTACCTTTGATATAAGCAGATATCATCGAAATATCAGTAACGTTAACATTACCGTCACCGCTAACATCTGCTCTCGCCTTGCGTTTTTCGCTGAGAGACTTGACTCCTTTTACATGACCAGCCGTCATAGCAAGGTCAACTATATTTACAATATCATCACCGTTAACATCACCGGGAGCAGTTTCATCACCTGTTGTATCGTCATCATCCTCACCAAAGATTATATCCGGAGTGTCAGGATCAAGAATCTCATATTTCAGATCATTCAGAACAGCGTAGATATACGCCTTTGAGTTCATATAGCATCCGATCTTGAAACCGCTGAGCTTGGTATAAACTGCCGACTCACTGTCACCAATGGTAAAACCGAAGGCTGCATCCTCTATTTCAGCTGTATTCGCAGGTATATTTACCGTTTTAAGAGAAGTACAGCCGAGAAATGCTTCATACTTGTATGTAACGCCTACATCAGGTAAAGTAACCGATGTAAGAGCTGTACAATCAGCAAAAGCAGCTTCTCCCACTGTTTTTAAAGATGCAGGAAGATTTAGCTTTTTAAGTGATGAACATCCGCTGAAGGCACATACACCGATAGTCTTGACAGAATCTGGTATCGACACTGATGTCATTGATTCGCATTCCATAAATGCACTGTTACCGATAGATAACACAGTGGAAGGTATAGTTACAGAAGTTATGGCATCGCACTGAAAAAATGCATTATCAGCTATGGATACAACTTTTTTACCGCTAATTTTCGAGGGTATAGCGACCTTGCCCCCGTTACCTGTGTAAGCTGTTATAGCTACACCGCCGCTGACAGCCTCATAGTTAAAATCGCCGTAAGAATCAGCATAAGCAGTTATGTTATCTGTTTTTTCAGTAATGGGCAGTACTCCGCTGCCGCCGATAATGAATACAGCTGCCGCAAGGCAAGCTGCCAGTCTTTTATTTAACATAGTTCCTCCGATCAATATATTACAAAATGATTACATTACTTTACTATTATACCCTAATACCTAATTTCTGTCAATTGCCATAAATGCAGAAGAAAGCCCGAAAAGACAAGCTTTTTCGGGCAATTTCATCAATTTTACGTTCATAACGCATTTTAATCATTCAGGACACAACAACCTAGCGCCTTATGTATCTGATCTTCAAATCATCCATTTACAAAAACTGCCTTATCCCCGCAGGGACAAGGCAGATAGATTATGAAATCACTTTTCAAATGCTTTAACAGCATTGAGTTTCTGCTCATAGATGGTCTTAGCAGAACCGAAAGCAGTTGATGCTGCCTGAGCGGAAGCCACTCTGTCACTGACATTCTGCTTTGCAGCTTCAAGTGCAGACGAAACACGGTTGAACTGATCTTCTGCAGCTTCTGTGCTCTTACCCTTGATCGCGCTGCTATAGTAGCTGTTGAACTTATTGGCAAAATCCTTTACAGATACAAGATTGCCAGCATCATAGCCTTCATCACAGAAAAGAACATTATGAACATTTCCCTTCTTATGGCTGAAACCGAACCCTGCACCCTTATGAGCTTCATTTATAAGGCTGAGATAATTTCCGCCCTGTGAATCCTTTTCATCATAATACCATATTGTGAAAGGATCATCAAAACCAATAGCAAGATCTTCGTCAAGACCTGTACCGTTTGAATTATTGCTGTCAGCAGCATAAAGATCGTTATTGAGGGCTGCCAGAGCCATAAGCTTGCAGCTTACCCTGATCTCGGGCATACCTTCAGCGACCCTTACCTGATTTACAAATTTAAGATAATCCACGCTTTTCTTCATGCATTCAAGTGAAGCAGCATCAGCAGGATCTGCAAAATTAACAAGAGAGATAAGGTCAGAACCGACAAGTGTATCCACTCCCGTCTGATCACCAACGCTCTCAAAGAAACCCAGCATACCCTTATTGTAGTTTTCCTTCTGGCTTTCATCATAATTGCGGTTAGCTTCATCAAGCTTTGCCTTTGCAGAATCATATTCGTTCTGCAGCTGATCTCTTCTAGCCTTGGCTTCATCAAGGGCTGTATTACACTGATTTAGCTTTTGTTCTGCCTGCTCATACTTTTCTTTAGCAGCATCCAGCTCATCCTGTGCTTTCTGTTTTCTTTCAGCTATCAACTCTGCCGTTGAAGCTCCGGAAGCATTTGCATCGGTATTGCGGCGGTTGTTGATCCTTTGGGTGGACTGAGTCACTATGATGTCACCATATTCATAAGGCGCACTCTCATCACCGTCTAAAGCGATCTCAGATTCGTTACCGTTCTCATTTTCAACATCGCTGTCCTTCGCTGTATCCTCATTGAATCCGGTGACATTACTCTTATGCGAGAGGCTCTTCTCTGAGCGCTCGATCGACATCGGATCTTTTCTTAGCGAGTGTCTTATAACAAGTCCTGAAAATACTACTACAACAATAACAACTATACCTATCCAAAGTTTAAGACTGTGTTTAACCATTTTATACCTCACTTTTCATAATTAGTGCGATTCACTCTCCTAATTGAATACAATGAATATTATAGCACAATGGAATAAATAATTTTAATACAGTTAGTGAATAAATAGTGAACCCACAAATTTGAGTGTAATTCTTTTAAGCTAACAAATGTTTCCAGCTGTCGTAATTGCACAATTAATCGTGAAAAAAGTGTTTTTTATAAATGAACGGTTAAAAAAGCACCCCTTTCGGAGTGCCTTTATATCATTCGGTATCAGTTGTATTTTTGTCTTTTTCAAGAGTAAAGAAACTGTCATTCTTATGTTCGCCATAAGTAGAGATATAAGCCTTTTTAATGATGATATCCTTTTTGGGGCGCAGATCTTCATCTTCCTTAACTACCTCAGAACCGCATATAGCATCATAAGCTTCAAAACCGTCATAGACCTGAGCGAATACTGTATACTGCTGAGAGAAATTAGGTACACCGCCTTTCAGTTTAAAGGCTTCTACAAGTTCCTTGTTTCCCCCTGCATCATCAAGTTCAGCCTTGAATTCATCCGTAAATTCAACAGTATCAACAAACAGGATCCTACTGCCTGACATTACCTTTTTATCAAATATACTTCCGCCTTTATCACCATAGGAGATAAGAGCACCCTTGAAAGGCCACAGATCCTTGTGAAGTTCGGGATCTATGGAAGTTTTATCAGTATCTGAGGTTTCAGTGCCGTCAGAGGCCTTCGAGCCGCCCATGAAATACACGTCCTTCTGTACAGCAAATACGTAAGTACCGTCATAGTAACCATCATTGACAAGATCCTCGAAGTACTCAACGAACTTGGGAGCCTGATCGGGATAAAGAACAGCTGTGAAATTACCTTCAGATGTTTCAAATACTACAACCGGCGCATCATCCTTCGGCACCTGATACTGTATAAGTTCAACATTTTCAGGATCGAGCCTTCCACCTGATCTCATCCTCTGGCAAGCGCTGAAAAGAGAGAACGCCAGTACAAAAGCAAGAGCTATCATGGAGAAATTGAAATAGATCCTGAAACGTCGTCTGCGCTGCTGATCGTAATAATTATTCTTAGTATTCTTTTTTTCCATCATATCCTCCGCTTAAAGCTTAGTTATGGTAGTGCCCTGACGAGTTTCCTTGACCTCATATCCAAGTGCGGTTATCTTATCGCGGAGCTCATCTGCTTTTGCAAAATCCTTAGCCTTTCTGGCAGCCTGTCTTTCCTCAACAAGAGCCATGACCTCAGCAGGGATATCAGCAGAGCTGTTCTTCTCATTCAGCTTATTAGCAGCAGCAATAAGACCTACACAAAGTACCTTGTCGATATCTTCGATAGCTGCCAGCTTTGTAGCTGCAGAAGCATCGGATTTGAGTATATCATAGATGACAGTCATGCCGTTTGAAGTATTGAGGTCTTCATCCATAGCTGCTGCGAAAGCGGCTTTGAGCTCATCCTTTTTAGCGGCATCTGCAGGTGCTGCATCCTTTTCGTTCAGCAGTGCAGCGATCCTTGCTGTCAGCTTATCATAAGCAGTCTTTGCATTGTCAAGGTTCTCCCAGGAGAACACCAGTGACTTTCTGTAGTGTGACTGTAGGCAGAAGAATCTGTAAACAAGGGGATCGTAGCCCTTTTCTTCAAGCAGTGACACTGTCAGGAACTCGCCCTTTGACTTGGACATCTTGCCTGTATCGGTATTAAGGTGATGCACATGGAACCAGTAGTTGCACCATTTGTGTCCGATATAAGCCTCTGACTGTGCTATCTCATTAGTATGGTGTGGGAAGATATTATCAACGCCGCCGCAGTGTATATCAAACTTATCACCCAGGTTCTTCATAGAGATACAGCTGCACTCGATATGCCAGCCGGGATATCCAACGCCCCATGGGGATTCCCATTTAAGCTCCTGATCGTCGGATTTGGATTTTGTAAACCACAGCACGAAGTCTGCCTTGTTGCGCTTATTGGTATCTTCCTCAACGCCCTCACGTACACCTACTTCCAGATCTTCAGCGCTGAAATTATGGAAAACATAATATTCGTCCAGCTTTGAAGTATCAAAGTAGATATTTCCGCCTGCCTCGTAGGCATAGCCCTTTTCAATAAGTGAAGAGATGACCTTGATGAACTCATCGATGTATGTAGTTGCAGGTGCGACAACATCGGGGGTCTTGATATTGAGCTTAGCGCAGTCAGCGAAGAAAGCATCAGTATAGAACTTAGCTATCTCCATGACAGTCTTATGCTCACGCTTTGCTCCCTTGAGCATTTTGTCATCGCCTGTATCACCGTCAGAGGTGAGATGTCCCACATCTGTTATATTCATTACACGCTTAACATCAAGACCTGTCCAGCGCATATACTTTTCGAGAACATCTTCCATGATATAGCTTCTGAGGTTGCCTATATGTGCATAGTGATACACGGTAGGACCGCAGGTATACATAGATACCTTACCTGCCTCGTTCGGAACAAATTCCTCTACCTTATGGCTTAGTGTGTTATAGATCTTCATTATATGTTACCTCCATATATATTACTTGGTTTTACCTGTGATCTCCATTCTTACGGGCTTTTTGAAATTAAGTTCATTTACACCCGTTACGCTGAACCAACTGAACTCACCACCGAACAGCGAGTATGCATCATCCATTAGTGCAGCTTCGTCCTTGAAAAGCTTTCTGCGCTGGATGATCTTCGTTTCAGTTTCATAAGCTGACAGCCATCCTGCGCTGTCAGCAAGACAAACAGCATAATAGCAGTATGGAATGATCTTCCCTCCCGTATGCTCAGCAAAAGTTCTCTGCTGTTCATCAGTAAGCGGAGTACGCTTGTATGACTTAATCTCAAGCCTGCGGAAACTGTCGAAGTAATTGACGAACATACGGTAGCCTTCCTTATCACCGAAATATGTCATAAGTATATCGTACCAATCCGCATTGGGTTCATCATAAGTCAGTGAGCACCTGATATAATCCGTGAACAATCTCCAGTCTGCAGGCAGAAGAGAATACTTCTCGGGACTGTCGCTCAGTATGCCGTTAGATGCTTTGCAGAAGTCATATCCGAACTGGAAATATCTCAGCGCTGTAAGATTCTCACCGCCCGTAAACAAATACGGTTTTGCAAGAATATATTCGATCAGTTTGATAGTGTCCATTTATTCACCCTCTTGATCAAGGCGTTTTTCAAGTTCTTCGATACGTTTTTTTAGACGATCGATCTCAAGTCTTTCCTTGCACAGCTCCAGCGAAACAGGGTCAGGAATATGGACCTGGTCAAGATCGAGGGTACGCTTGCCGTTCTGCTTTACTACCCTTGCGGGTACGCCTACACAAGTACAGTTTTCAGGAACAGGTTCAAGCACCACAGCATTCGCAGCTATCTTTGAATTATCACCAACTTTGAAAGGACCCAGAACTTTAGCACCGCAGCCTACCATGACGTTATTGCCCAGTGTAGGGTGTCGCTTGCCCTGATCTTTTCCGGTACCGCCAAGGGTACATCCCTGATACAGCAGGCAGTTATCGCCTATCTCAGCTGTTTCACCAATGACAACACCTGCGCCGTGGTCTATTAGCAGACCCCTTCCTATCTTTGCACCCGGGTGTATCTCGATACCGGTAAGAAAACGAGCAGTCTGAGATATCAGCCTTGCAATAAACTTGAAGTTTTTTAAATAGAACCAGTGAGCCACACGGTACATAGCAACAGCGTGAAGACCCGAATATGTCAGTATCTCCAATGTACTTGTAGCCGCAGGGTCTCTCTCTTTGATAGAGCGTATCTCCTCTTTATAGGTGCTTATTATCCTGCCGATAAAATTGCTCATTACCTATCCTCCGTATCCGCCGAAAGTCTGCCTTTCAGCATATCACACGTCTCTACATCCTCGTAGACGCTAAAGAAACATTTATTTTCTATATCAAACAGATACAGTATATACAACAAAAGCCTCCGAACACGCATACAAGCGCATTCGGAGGCGTATTTAACCGCTGTCCCACTCCGTTTCACTGTACAAAATATTGTACAGCCTTGAGATCCTTAACGCGGATAAACGTGGAGAGATACTGAGCTATAAATGCCGTTCCCTTCTCCCTGCTGTCAGCCGCACTTCCCTCCGCCACGGCTTAGCCTTGCACCAAACGGCTCTTCTCTTTACGCCATAGATGCGGGGGTACTCTTGCTGATACGCATTTTCGTGGTATTCAATTATTCGTTGGGGTCAATATATTTACCGTAAGCTTTAAGATAAATACCGCCTGATATAACAGTAAGCACAACTGCTATCCAAATAAGCAATTCGTTTATAAGGAATACAGGGTGTGTCCAGTTGAGATCGGGTGCGCCCTTCAGCTCGGGATAAACGATCTGCAGGAACATTATGGCTATCATAGCCACCATAGTGAAAGCTGTCTTCAGCTTGCCCCAGATACCTGCGGCAACCACAACTCCTTCTCCTGCGACCACAAGCCTGAGTCCAGTAACCATGAACTCACGGGCAAGTATGATAACTACCGCTACGGGATCTATCCATCTTTCAAAAGTAAAGCATATCAGTGCCACCATAACAAGCAGCTTATCCGCCAGGGGGTCAAGGAACTTGCCGAATGTTGTCACAAGATTCTGTGATCTTGCTATCTTGCCGTCCAGCATATCCGTAAGTGAAGCGATGATGAAAACAGCCATCGCAAGCGCTGTGTGCAGCCTGGGTCCTATCTCAAACCAAAGCATGAATAACATAAAGAACGGTATAAGTATGACCCTGAGTACCGTCAGCTTATTTGGCAGATTCATTTTCTTCATGGAAAGCCCTCCTTATTCCGTTACAGTTCCCAGCAGATCATAGTCAAGGGTATCAAAAAGCTCGACCTTGACATACTGACCCACAGCGACTTTTTTCTCGGATGTAAAGAATACCTTTCCGTCTATATCGGGAGCATCAGCTGCCCCTCTGCCGAAATAGCATTCGGCATAACGGTCAAAGCCTTCACAGACTATCTCAACTGTTTTGCCCAGCTGAGCCTGATTGTATCTGTCTGCTACCAGCATCTGCTCCTGCATTATTATATCAGCACGCCTGTTTCTGGTCTGTTCATCGACCTGATCGGGCATGGAATAAGCCTTGGTACCTTCCTCGGGAGAATATGCAAAACAGCCGAGTCTTTCAAAGCCCACGTTCTTAACGAACTCACACAGTTCCTCAAACTGAGCTTCTGTCTCACCGGGAAATCCTGCGATAAGCGTTGTTCTGAGAACTATGTCAGGTATCCTTGCACGAAGCTTCTGTATCAGCTCCAGAAGATACGCTTCACTGCCCACACGGTTCATCCTTTTAAGTATCTCCGCGTTACAATGCTGAATCGGCATATCTATGTATTTTACAAGCTTTTCTTCACTTGCGAGAACGTCAATGAATTCATCGCTTATACGTTCGGGATAGCTGTAAAGGGTTCTTATCCATTTAAATCCGTCTATTTCACAGAGCTTTTTCAGGAGTTCGGGAAGCATTGACTTACCGTAAAGATCCTCACCATAGCGTGTAGTATCCTGTGCTATAACAACAAGCTCGGTAACGCCGTGTTCAGCCAGCCATTTTGCTTCTTCAAGGATATCTTCCATCTTTCTGCTGCGGAACTTTCCTCTTATCGCCGGGATAGCGCAATAAGTACAGCAGTTTGAACATCCCTCTGCTATTTTAATATATGCAAAGAACGGCTCAGTCGATATCAGTCTGCCGCCCTCCATAGGAAGATCGGTCTTGCTGCCGTATGCACATATACTTTCCTCAGTACGGTAGATATCCCTTATTATATCGGCTATATTACCGTTTGAGCCAAGACCTACTACTGCATCAAGCTCCGGTATCTCCTTTTTCATCTCATCACGGTAACGCTCTGCCAGACAGCCCGTTGCTATTACGTGCTTGATCCTGCCTTCCTGCTTCAGGGTGCAGAATTCCAGTATAGTATCGATCGCTTCCTGCTTTGCAGATTCAATAAACCCGCAGGTATTAACGATGACAACATCTGCCAGTGCGGCATCACTTACAAGCTCATAGCCCTCTTTTTTCAGGTCAAATAACATATGCTCAGCATCGACCTGATTTTTGGGGCAACCAAGAGAAACCATTCCCACTCTTGTAGACATAAAATAAGAACTCCTATCGATTTATCTTTCCGTTCAATTACATTATTATATTATAACACCTTTTTTCTGATTTGTAAAGGGTTGAAAAAATATTTTTACATTATGTGGCATATCATACTAGATATCAGAAAAAACAACAGTCCTTTCAGCTCCGCGTTATCCCGCATGGCTGAAAAGACCGGTCATATCTAGCTCAACAGATCTTACCCTCGCAGGATACTTCTATAGAACCATCACCAAGAAGTTCGATCATAACACCTTCACCAAGCGCACCGTTTTTTGCTGATACAGAAATGCTCAGCACAAGTCCGTCATCATCCTCATCCACAAAGGCGCTTTCGATCTCCATGATCTCTTCGATCTGAGCGGAGGTAAGCAGCGGAAATTTTTTCTTGTCATACTTTCCATCGCGCTTGATTATCTCAGCCAGCTTTGATTTATTACGCTCTACCCTGCCCAGCTTATCAGCGATATCAGAAATATTATCCATTATGTCCTGCTGATCTTCCATATAAAAAAGCACCTTGACCGGCTTTCCCCATATCTCATAGGATATCTCAAAGGCTTCCTGTTCCTCATTATATCTTATCTTATCCATAGTCTACTCCTCCTCGCCGTATTCTTTCTCTATATCCCGCAGTACCTCTTTGATAAGATCATAGCTGTAGCCATATCTTACAAGAGAATTCTTAACGCGGTTGACCCCTTTTTCATCATCAAGATAACGAAGAAACTTTTTCTCCACCAGTTCATAAAGGCGGTCATACCAGGTATTCTCCTCATCTTCATCATATTTATCAAGCACATCATTTATGACCTCTGCCGTAAGACCTTTTGTGCGCATCTCACGGAAAGCCCTTGTTCTGCCGAATTTTTTGACCTCAACATAGTGCCTTGCAAGACCCTCTGCATAGCGCCTGTCATTTACGGCACCCAGCTCTACCATTTTATCAAGCACGCGGTAACAGGTATCTTCCGAATAGTTCTTTTCCAGCTTACGGAAAAGCTCAATATACGAATAATCCTTATAATCCAGCAGATACAGTGCCCTTTCACGCGCCTTGCGGTATTCCTCCTCAGCTTTGATCTCTTCCCACGCAGACAAAGGCAGACTGATGCCTGCCTTTAAATTATATCTGCTGACGATATCGCGGTTGAGGAACTCAGCGTCCCTGTCCTCGAACTCAATGATGTAAGTAGCGCCCTTGTATACAGAAACGTTGGTGATACTGAGCATTTTATTCACCGAGAGATCCTATATCTATAGGAGCAAATTCTTCAAAATCCTCTTCCGCAGAACTATCGGGTTCAGATGCCTCTGAGATACCTGCACCTGCATTAGCCTTTTCTTCAAGCTTTGACTTCTTATCGTTCTTCTGACCTGCTGCAGCGATCATTTCTGCAGACGAAGCCTTGATCTTGCTTTCGATCTCAGCCATGATATCGGGATGATCGAGAAGGAACTGCTTGGAATTGTCCCTGCCCTGTCCCAGCTTATAATCCTCATAGCTGAACCATGCGCCGCCCTTCTTGACGATGCCAAGATCTACAGCGGTATCAAGCACCTCACCCACACGGGAGATACCCTTGCCGTACATGATATCGAACTCACACTCCTTGAAAGGAGGAGCCACCTTGTTCTTTACGACCTTACATTTAGTCCTGTTACCGAGGACTTCTCCACCGTCCTTTATCTGCTCGCCGCGTCTTACTTCGATACGCACCGAAGCGTAGAACTTCAGTGCACGTCCGCCCGGAGTAGTCTCTGGGTTGCCGTACATTACACCTATCTTCTCACGCACCTGATTAATGAATACGCAGGTAGTGTTTGATTTTGAAACAACGCCAGTCAGCTTTCTCATAGCCTGTGACATAAGTCTTGCCAGCTGACCTACGTGAGTATCGCCCATTTCACCGTCGATCTCAGCCTTTGTTACCATAGCTGCAACGGAGTCGATAACTATACAGTCGATAGCACCCGATCTTGCCAGCGCTTCAGCGATCTCCAGTGCCTGTTCACCGCTGTCGGGCTGTGATACCAGCATACTGTCTATATCAACGCCCAGGTTCTTGGCATATACAGGATCAAGTGCGTGCTCAACGTCTATGAAAGCGACCTCGCCGCCCATTTTCTGAGTTTCAGCGATAATATGCAGTGCAACTGTTGTCTTACCTGAGGACTCGGGTCCGTATATCTCAATGATACGTCCACGGGGAACTCCACCGATACCGAGTGCCATATCCAGCATCATGGAACCTGTGGGTATAGCCTCAACGTCCATGGCTCTTGCATCGCCAAGCTTCATTATAGCGCCCTTTCCGAACTGCTTCTCAATGAATGCGATAGCAGTTTCAAGAGCCTTCTTCTTTTCCTCAGCGTCTGTGATGTTGTGGACCTTGACGTCCTTTTCCTTTTTCTTCTTATCGATAGCCATATTTTTTATTTCCTTTCAAAATTGAATTTTATCGGAAATCTTTCTTTCCTGCATATATTATAACACATTAACTGTCCCTTTGTACGGACTGCAAGTGATTTTTTGCCATATTTATGATTTGAGTACTAAAATTCGTACTATTATCGTTTTCTGTACTCTTTAATGTACTCTATGCGTCTTTTTCGACTCTCAGAACCGTTTTTCTTATGAAAATAGTTTTCCTGAAGACTTCTTTTTCTCATAAGTGCATGATATACAGCCATATGTCCACTGAGTTTGGATCCTGCATCAAACAGAATACCCCAGGGCCTTGCGGGACGTTTGGCACACATGGGACAATCAGGATCTCCGCAGACATCTTCTGCCCATGTATCACAGGCAAGGCATCCAAGTGCATCATACATCGGGAAATCGTACAGCATACCACCGCAGTTATCGCATACAAAGCCTGTTTCAAAAGCAAAGCCCTCATTTACAAGCCTGCGTAGTTTTGATCTGCGTTTCAGATAGTTCTTCCTGTTTTTCAAAAAGCATCACCGCCGATATACCGGCATTATTTTATTTCGTCAGACGACTTCGGCATAGGGCAGTTGTAATGCCACACAGCATTTATCAGCCCTGCATTGAAGCACTCATCACAGAAATCTATCCTTGCCTTATCTTCTTCACTGCCCTCGTAGAAAACCTCCTCGGGTGCAGTGAAGCTGAAGGCTTTGAAGCCTATGAATTCCATACTTTTCGGGATATAAATACGTTTCAGCGATCTCATCCCGGCACAGCTGTACTCTATCATACGTTGACAGCCCTCGGGTATAACGATAGTTTCAAGTGACTTCGCATTCAGCGCTGTGTCCCCTATCCACCTAACGCCTTCGGGAACAAAGAAAACCTTCCCGTCAAACTTCGGCGGCATGAAATATAATTTTTTCATGTCCTTGGAATACAAACCGCCCTCGTACACACGGAAATACTCATTATCTTCCTCTGCTATAAATCGTTCAAGCACTGTGTTGTAATCGAAAATGTCACCCTCAATATAAACAACAGGTGCACCATTTATCGTATTCGGGATATAAAAATCTCTGATATCACTGATACTTTCACGCGTACCTATAAGCCAGATGCTGCCGTCATCTTCTTCCTCGGTGCTGTAATAGACCTTGCAGCCGTCGCATATATAAAAGTTTTCATCTGTTACGATATGCTTCGTGTTCATTTTTTTGTACCCATAACACATCTCATTATACCGCAGGGGTCGGGCTTACAGCGGACGTTCTCAAAGCCGTGCTGAACCATTATCTGCATAACGTCATCTTCCTGACCCATGCCTATCTCATATATCAGCATACCGCCTGTTTTAAGCCTGTTTTTCCAGATACGTGTAACAGCACGATAAAAGTCAAGACCGTCTTCACCGCCGAAAAGTGCTTCAACGGGTTCATAGGTAACTTCCGTTTGAAGACGTTCCATATCTTCCCCTGTGAGATAAGGCGGATTGCATACGATCAGATCACATTCGGGTATACTCTCGGCACATCCATATTCAAGTACATCGCCCATAATTAGCTGTACAGCCGAACCGTTCATTTTAAGGTTTTCCCTGAGATGAACAGCTGCAGCTTCACTTTTCTCAACTGCGTAAACTTTACTGCACTTCAGAAATCTTTCAACAGCAAGGGCTATGCAGCCGCTGCCCGAACAAAGATCGACAGCAACTATGCCGTCCGTATTTTTGTACTTATTCACAGCAAGCTCAACAAGAGTCTCTGTGTCCTGTCTTGGTATAAGCACACCTTTTCCGACCTTCAGAGGAATACCGCAGAACTCCCACTCACCCAGCAGATACTGTAGCGGTTCTCCGTTCCTGCGTCTTTCACAGAGTTTCTCAAAGTCTTTTATGAGGATTCCGTCAGCCTCATCATCAAGTGTTGATGAAAACGCTCCGCTGCGACAATCTTTACCCATAGACATACCCAGCAGCTCACTGCAGTCGAAATACGCGTTGTCGTTGCCTTCCTTTTCAAGGAGGTCAGCCTGCGTTTTCAGAAGCTGTCTGTATGTCACCACTGATCATCCTCTTTATTTTCGGGGATAACTGCTTTAAGTGCTGCGATAGCACACTCTATCTCCTTTTCATCAGGTTCACGGGTAGTTATACGCTGTATCCAGAGTCCCGGAGCGGAGAATATGCGAGTGCAGGCGTTGGTATACTTTCCTGCCAGACGTATAAGCTCGTATGCGATACCTGTAACAACTGGAAGAAGCGCTAGCTTGCAGAGTACTCTCAGCGGCAGACTCGCCCAGGATATACGGAATATAGTATTCACAAATATGCTTATAAACAGTACCAGGAATATAAAGCTTGTACCGCACCTCGGATGAAATCTGGTGAACTGCTTAACATTCTCCGGTGTTAGCTCGGTTTCAGCCTCATAGCAGGCTATGGTCTTATGCTCAGCACCGTGGTATTCGTAAAGGCGCTTCATATCCGGCATAAGAGCAGTAAGGGAGGTATAGCCTATAAATATACCTATCTTCAGAAAGCCTTCGATAATATTTTTCAGTACAGTATTGATCTCGGCAGATACCAGTTTTTCTATAAGCTTTATAATTGCAGAGGGAACCCACATGAACAGGAACATGGCGATCACCAGACCTAAGATCATTGAGATAGTGGATATCACAGGCATCAGTTTATCGCCAAGTTTTTCATCCAGCCATTTCTCGAACTTAGTAGGTTCTTCCTCTTTATCATCATCTGTCATCTGCTTATCAACAGAGCGCGATATGCACTTATAGCCGTCGATCATAGAAGTAACAAAGTTGAATATACCTCTCAGGAACGGTGTCTTTCTGTACCAGGGGGGATTTTTGCCGCCTTTTATCTCCCACTCGTCAATATCAATAGTCCCGTCAGGCATACGATTTGCCATAGCGCCCTTATCGATGCCGCGCATCATAACGCCTTCTATAACAGCCTGACCGCCTATCTTGGATTTGAATTTTTCCTTACCCGAATTACTGCTCATCGGTATCTTTCCTTTCTACAGCCCCTTCGGGCTTGTCATCAGAAGATATGAGCTCTACATCCACAGTGTCGCTCTCCTCCGATCTTTCTTCCTGCTCAATGAATGGCAGGGTTATCATAACGGTCGTACCAACACCCTGCTCGCTGTCGATAGTCAGGGTGCCGCCGTGTCTTGTTATTATCTCATCAGCCACAGCCAGACCTATGCCCGAACCGCGTCGGGTCTGGTTAGCCTTAAAGAACTTCTGCTTGATACGCGGCAGGTCTTCCTTTGAGATACCAATACCGGTATCTGAAACGGAGATACATATCTCCCCTTCTTCCTCATAGGCTTCTACCGATACTGTATCGCCCTTGTCAGAATACTTTATTGCATTATCCACCACGTTGATGAATACCTGTCTGAGCCTGTTTTTATCACCGTAAACAAACGGCAGCATATCAGGTTCAAAGTAGTTCAGGGTTATACCCAGCACCCTTGCACGCTCCTGATAAATGAGCACTGTTTCACCCAGTTCGGCAAGTATGTCTATAGTGTCCATCTGGAGCATCAGCCTGTTATCCTGTATACGTGAGAAATCCAGAAGTTCCTCAACCATCTGCGAAAGTCTTTCTGTCTCACTGTTGATGACACGCATACCCTTTTTGAAGGTCTCAACATCACCGTACATAGTAGCAACAGTTTCCGTCCAGCCCTTTATTGCTGTAAGGGGTGTTCTCAGCTCGTGGGATACGGACGATATAAACTCGTTCTTCATCTGCTCGGTATTTGAAAGCTCCTCAGCCATATTGTTTATTGAATCGCAGAGCTCGCCAAGCTCATCCTCGCTTTTTTTCTCGATACGCTTTGAGAAATCTCCCTTCGCGTACTTATGTGTAATATCAGCTATACCGCGGATAGGTATTACTATCTGCCTTATAAAATACATACCCGTAAAAAACATGAGCAGTATTATCCCAAGCACGATAGCTGTTATCACTGCAGCGATCAGACCTATCTGATGATCTACGTTCTTCATGGAGCTGAGCATTCTCAGCGCTTCGTAATCACAGCCCTTCGGAGATATGACCGATGTGACTGCGACCACCTTTTCACCTGTAGCCAGCCTGATTATCTGTGCAGCAGTGCCTGCCGCAGAAGACTTCGCCTCATTGTAGTCAGTCATGCTGTCTCCGCCCTGAAGTGAGAATCCGGATGAGGTAACATCAACATCACCGTCAGCGGTTATCGCCATAAGCTCTATCCTGTCCTTATCCTCATAGCTTTCAACAATATTTCTGATCTCGGCATTGTAGTTCGTGGTATCTCCCGCAGAATTCATAACCGAAGTAGTGATGATATTCATTTTGGATGTGACGTACTGCTTGGCTGAGGTGTAGTAATAGCTTTTAACGATAACTATAAGTACTATCTCAACGGCGAGAAGTATCAGTGTGACTATGCCCATGCTGTTAACGAGCCAGTGACGTGTTATGCTTTCACCGCCGCGGTATTTCCGTTTTATATGAACGCTCAATTTCTGCACCTTTAGCCGTTTCCGCCTGACCACTTATAGCCGAAGCCCCATATAGTCAGTATATACTTGGGGTTTGAGGGTTCATCCTCTATCTTCATACGTATACGTCTGATATTTACATCGACTATCTTATCATCACCGTAATAACTCTCACCCCAAATGTGGTTAAGTATACTTGATCTGTCAAGTGCAGCATTCTGATTCTTGAAGAAGTACTCCATTATCTGATACTCGACCTGAGTAAGGTCTATCTGCTTGTTGTTTTTGGTAACTGTCCTGCTCTTGAGATTGAGTACAAAAGGACCGGATGTTATTGTGGAAGCCTCCTCGGGCTTTACAGCAGAGCGGTTCACTCTCCTGCACACAGCATCTACCCTGGCGATAAGCTCGGATATAGAGAATGGCTTTGTTATATAATCATCAGCTCCGCTCATAAGGCAGGATATCTTATCCATCTCCTGGCTCTTGGCTGAAAGCATGATTATACCAACAGAATTATTTTTCTCACGTATCTTTTTGCATACCTGCATACCATCGATACCGGGCATCATTATATCAAGCAGTGCAACATCGAAGCCGCCTTCATTTTCCTCATAAGCTTTCAGTGCATCCTCACCGCAGTTTACATCGACTACCTCGTAACCGCTTCTGACAAGATTTATAACAACAAACTCGCGGATGGAGTCTTCATCTTCACAAACAAGAACTCTTTTCATGTTCCATGCTCTCCTCTCATTGTAATGATCTGTAATAAATTTATACGTCTGCTTGTCAGTCAACAATAAAGAAATTGTTCCTGACCTCATCTATCGTAAGTATAAGCTGTTCACGTTTATCTTCTGGCAGCTTGACATAATAATCCAGCTGACCCTTGCTGGCTATGAGCTTATAGCCGTCATCGGAATAGGAGCTGCTTTCTTTCCGGCTTACAGCTGCTATCCTCATTATCTCGGTATTGGAGCTGTTGATGTCTCCGTTGTATTTATAGAATACTAGTTCCGTCATATCAGCATCGCGCTTGACAGTGACCTGATCGTTCCACCTGTTGGGAAATGAGAAGAAATAGCCGTTGGATATTGAATAATACCCGTGATACTTACCTGTCAGGTCAAAGAAATCCTTATACACGTTCCACGTGGTCATATAAACCATCTCATCGGTAATGGCATTCTCATAGCCTGTCATAGGTTTAACGGACGGTATCTCCACTATGCCGTCACCGTCAACATCGGTGCTGTAATACCTGTCAGGTCTTGTACAAAGGGGCAGCAGCTTCTGCTGGCTGAGCTGCATGGGATTCTGGAGGGTCGAATACCTATAATAAACTATCTCCGTCTGGAGGTTACCGTCAGCATTTGTGCCGTCGATGAATATAGCCTCATGCTGCTTATTAAGCAGACCCGAGCGGGTGTTGACATAATTCACAACATTACTGCACATATCTATGCCCTCTGTTTTTACCAGCTCATTATCGGCTGACATATCAAGAAGTGATGCCTTGGCAGTGGTCACATTTGTTTCGGGATTTGTCTGCCTTTGTATGGTAACTATCTCACGGTAACCGTCATAGTTGATATCCAGTGTATCAAGTATAGAATAGGTATCGGTGCCCACCCTCTTGAAATCACCGTCGTAGCAGCTGTATATCTCCAGTGTACAATCACTTCCCGCCACAGACTGATATCCAACAAGTACATTATAGCGGTTCTTTTCACCCATCTGTGATACTATAACTCTGTCAACCTCAGTTCCTGCACCTGCCAGCTCCTTGACGGAGAACCACTTGCCTTCACTGTCCTTATCGAGCAGATTGACCCTTATACCGTTATCAGAGCCTGTACCTGTATTATATTCGTAAAAGACAAGGGCTTCCTCACCCGGTTCACCATCGAGATTGCCTATAACAAAAGCCGAACGATTGTCACCTTTTCTTGGATATTTAAGTGTTATGCTCCCACCTACAGCAGCAGTCAGAGCCTCATGTATCTCACCCTGCTCCTCAGTGAGCTTGGGAGCATTCAGCAGACTGTCAACAGTAAAGCTGAATCCCGTACATCCGCTGAGTCCGACACTGAGCGCCGTTACAGCCGAAGCAAGGCACAAACGCAAACAGCTCACCACATCACTTCCGATCATATCAATTTCATTTCATACATTGATATTATACCACATTACCCTGTCTATTGCAAGTCATTTCACTGATTTTTCACCCCTCGGTGAAAGAAAAAATATGACCGACAAGATGACTATGATATCACTTGATGCAGTAATAAAAAAGCAGCCCCGCATAAGCGGAGCCGCGCAACTTCTTATTGACCCAGGAGGTCATCGAAATAGAATACCTCATCTGCGGGTCTTGATTTTTCATCACCGATAATGTAAAGCTGATTGGAGAACAGACCGAAGTTAACAACTTCTGCGTTGCCAACATAGCCCTTTATCCTTACGCTTGCAAAATCAGCATCTTTAAGTCCTACAATGATCGCCATTTCACCCTTTACAGATGAATACTGCTTGTAGCCATGACCCATATCCACATAGACCATATATTCGCTGCAGCCTTCAATAGCGTTCCATGAGATGACTGCGTAGTCATCTGTCTTGCTTACCAGTGCTGCTTCGGTTACTTCGGGAAGTGTGGTCTTCACACGGTTTGAAGCTTCGGTGAAGAATTCCTTGCCTTCCTTGGAGTTATAAGCCTTGACGAAATATACTGCACCATGAGGATCATCTATGTGGTACGAGCAGACATCTGTTCTGCCGATCTCAGTTTCATTACCGTTGATATCAACTTCGTATACCACATATCCCATAGCATCATCTATCTTGTTCCATGAAAGACCGTCTTCGCTGGAATCAAGCTCTACATTTCCTCTTGGAGGATAGCTTATTCCTTTGAAAGAACAGATATTTGAAGCAGCTGATGTGAACTTTTCACCATCAAGCTCGGTATATGCCTGAACATAATAATCAGCTGTTACACTCTCATCAACGACCAATGAAGTGCCGCTGACATATTTTACGCTCTTGGTTCCATTCCTATCTCTGGTAACTACATAGCCATCAGCATCGGGAACCGAAGTCCATAACAGCTTATTGGCTCTCAGTTCTGCATGAGGCTCACGCGAGGGAGCATTTGAAGGAAGGGATACCACCTCGGAATAATCACCGTAAATACCATTCTTGTTATAAGCCCTTACAACAGCTGTTCTCTTTTCAAGCTGAGATCCGCTTATCTCAAAGCTTGTAGCCTTGGTAACACCTGCACGGGAGATCACACCGTAAACGGAGGTATATACCTCATAGCCCACTGCACCGTCAACTGCATCCCAGCTGAGAGTAGCCTTGTCGATACCGCTCCTCTTAACTTGTACCGAAGCAGGTGCTTCACGGAAGCTGTCTACCTTTGCAGATACACTGCCATAGTGCTTCTTTCCGCCGAAATAATTGTAAGCCGCTACACAGTAGCTTGCACTTTTCTGATTGGATATATCGAAGCTTGTACCTTCAACATCGGCAACAACGTATTTATCTGAACCATTATCCGAACCGTATACGGTATAGCCGTCAGCACCGGCAGCCTTGTTCCATGAAAGAATGCCGTTATTGATCTGCGCATTTATCTTGGTGACAGGAGCATAGCTGACATCATACTTTACGCTGATATCAACGCCACCTTTGATTCCATCGATAGATGCGGAGCTTGAGTACTGCCATGCATCATATATACCGGGATAGTCAACGTAAGTATCATAGCAGGCTACCCAGGTCCTGTAATCATTACCAAGCTCGGGACCGTTTATCATATGAGTCAGCCAGTTGAGGTTAGCATATACACCCGACTCATAGCCGTAGGATTCTATCCTGTCGCAGAACGACCTGCACAGCTTGGTCTTCTGAGCCTTTGAAAGGCCGGCGTGATCAAGTCTGCCGTAATCGTAATCAACGCTCTCAATATCATAGTACACGGGAAGATCAATAGTATAATCCTTCAGTACAGCCGCACAGAAGTCAGCTTCCTGACGAGCCTCGGCGTAGGTTATTGCCTGGGTATAGAAATATATACCTACTTTAAGACCAGCAGCCTTAGCTCCCTTTATGTTCTCATAGAACCTATCGTCCATCATGAGCGTACCTGCAGAACCGTATCCGCGGTAGCCCAGTCTGATTATAACGTTATCGATGCCGTCAGCCTTGACTTTTTTCCAGTTGATAGTATACTGCCACTGTGAAACGTCAATGAAGTATGTTTTTTTCATACCGTCGAATCTGCTGTCATGGGAAAGCCTTGTACCAAACACACCGCTTATAGTCGAAAAATCCGCCTTTATCCTGCCGCTTGGTGTAAGACTGTTCATCCTGTCGGTCACAAGCTTATGTCTATACTTCAGATAACCTGCATCCTCGGAATGATCTGAATCTGAATAGTTTATCTCAAAAGATTCTCCTCCCGCGCTTAGGATCTGCTTTGCAGAAGTATCTGCTTTTTCAGCCAGAGCAGTGACGCTCATGCCTGCGCAAAGTATACACGCGATAGCTGCACCAGCAGCCGCTTTGAATAATTTCATACTAAATTAGACCTCCGTAAAAGTTACATTGTATTACATAAAGGTTACATTCCAATGCTGTATATTATACTCGATTTCACACAGCTTGTCAATAGAGAGAATTTTCCAAATATAAGAAAAAACTCCCAAAAATCCGATTTTTAGTAAAAAATCACCGATTTTCGGGAGTATACTATGTTGACTTTTAACAAAAACAATTAGTTAAAAAACAGTAAATTTTACGTCACGCATTTTCGATATCGTGTATCTTGTCAACTCTGCGCTGATGTCTGCCGCCCTCAAATGGAGTGTCGATAAACACCTTGATAAGTTCGCAGGCAAGACCTGCACCAACTACTCTCGCACCAATGCAAAGAACATTAGCATCGTTATGAGCTCTTGTGTACTTAGCCGAGAAATAGTCTGAGCAGCACGCAGCCCTGATACCCTTGACCTTGTTTGCCGCCATGGACATACCGATACCCGTTCCGCAGATCAGCACTGCAAGATCGCACTCGCCGCTTGTCACCTTAGCACATACCTCCTGTGCCTTGTCGGGGTAATCGCACTTTTCGCCCTCCTGTACACCGAGATCGGTATATTCTACTCCTATCTCGTCCAGATAAGCCAGTACCTCTTTTTTAAGTTCGGGACCTGCATGATCGCAGCCTATTGCAAGTTTCATAATTGCTTCCTCCATATTAATTTATTATCATCGTATACCGCCGCACGCCTCCGTAATGAGGATACGGTATATCATCGTTACGCTGTATCTCAGCCTCGATGAGCTTTATCCTTTTCAGCCTTTGTGGCCTGCAGATACGACACAGCAAGCTCATCTGCTGTACAAATAAGGCTATCATCATCCTCAACAGCCATACACAGTGAAGACGCTCTCTGCAGGATGCAGTTAACAGGTGCAGTACGCACATTTTCGGCAGTCGCAAAGCGACCCGCCTTTAATTCAGCAGCACAGTCACCTACCAGCATGATATTTTCACAGAACTCCATCTGTGAGAAAAATTCTTCCTCACTGCACACCTTATCATCGGTGATTCGCCTTATCTTACCGCCGCTGCTCTCGAATACAGCACCGTAGATTATTTTAGGCCTTGCCCTCATTACAGAGAATATCCTGCCCTCGTGTCCAACGCAGTTATAAGCAAGAGCCAGCAGAGTGGATACTCCTGCCGCTTTTATATGAGGTGCTCCCAGACATATACCCTTTACAGCACCCACGCCTATCCTCAGCCCGGTATATGAACCCGGACCATTCGCAACAGCTATACAGTCTATATCCGTATAATCAAGACCGGTCTCTGCAAGTGCCGACTCAACCATAGGCAGTATCACCTGTGAGTGTGTAAGCTTTGTAAAAACCGTTTTTTCCCACAGCAGACGTTCTGCATCACTAATTGCCACAGAAGCCGTCTTGCCGCTTGTATCAATAGCTAATATTTTCAAATCTGTCATCTCCGCCGCAGGTCTCAATGGTGAGTTCGCGCTCATCATCGGATATCCTGTTTATCGTTATCCTGATACATTCTTCGGGCAGCTCATCTTCGATATTCTCCGACCACTCAACTGCCAGTACAGTATCCTCGTCCATATAATCGAAAAAACCGGTAGTTTCAAGATCCTCACCCGAGGTTATCCTGTACATATCAAAGTGTATCAGGCTGAGTTTGCTGTCCGTTTTACGGTACTCGTTTACAAGAGCAAAAGTGGGTGAGGTAACTTCGTCACCAAGTCCCATACCCTCGGAGATACCGCGTGTTATCGTAGTTTTGCCCGCGCCGAGCCCTCCGCGGTAAGCAAGTACATCACCGCCGTGCAGACGTCTGCCTATCTCCCTGCCGAGAGCTATAGTCTGTTCGGGAGAAGATGTTCTGTATGTATAGTTCAATTTATCACAACCCACTATTCTTCACCGACGAATTTGTGATCGCCGTAATAATTAAGCATAAGGTCTACCATCCTGCCGTAGGACTCTATTCCGTCCTCTACGCCGTTAGCCTGCAGTGAAGCCTCCATAGCTTTATCACTGACCTCACTAACAGTCTGACTGTCAAACACTGTATCTTCGGCTTCTTCTACCGACTCCCAGTACTCGCGGTTCTCGTCGATATCCACCCATACCTCATCGGAGATAGCATCGTCAAGGGCAAACTGAGTGTAATCATCACAGTACTCAAATACATTATTTCTTACATATGTCAGAGCCGAAAGATAGCCTGAATAACGATACTCAACACTATCACTGCGGTCACAGGCAACAAAGGCAATAAAATTTGCCTCTTCCTCCCTCATGAAGCCTTTTGTATGTGCCAGTTCATGACAGATAGTATCAGGCAGCTTCGCCTTATACATATCGGTATTATAATTGGCTTCCATGGAAAACGGGAAGTATATACCCATAAGATCCATCTGGCTCATAAAGAATGAACAGTATATAGGCTTGGGATGTACCTCGTATCCGCCGAAGCAGACAAACTCATCTTCAAGACCCTCAACAGCTTTGCGTGCGGCATCGGTATCAGCCGTAAGGACGAACCTGCCGTTTTCATCACGTTCCACCTGCGCAGAAAGCTCATTTACCTGTGCTACTAAACGGAACGCAAGTTCCTCCAGTTCTTCGGTGGAATGTTTTTCTGAACTTATTCCGTTCAGTTCTTCAAAAGTTGAAGTGTGGTACAATATAAAACAGTTCAATGTTTCTGTACCAAGTATAAACACAATTATCCAACCGTATATGAACCCGAACACCTTAGCAACTTTCCCGCGTCTGCCCTTTTTAATTATGAGCAAAACTATCATTACTATAAGCGAAAGCGGAATACCGAAAACAGCGATCGCGATAAGTAATTCCCCGAAAGAGAAAGGCAGGAGTGATGTAACGCGCCCGTAGGTATTCACCCAGAACGGGTATACCCATTTCTGATAAAAGTCACAGAAAGGGGTGCATATCCAGGCAAGACCGTTCAGCAGCGCGAAAAACACTGCGCTGCCGATAAGCCATTTAAGCTGGGTATGCTTGCATTTTTTGTCCGTAGTTTTGGATACTTTTACATCAACGCCATTTGCCGAAACCTGTTCGGTCATGACTTCGGTTTTCATTTATGTACCCCGTTATATCAGAACAAGCCGTAGATATTGCCCTGATTATCACAGTCGATATTGTTTGCTGCGGGCACCTTAGGCAGACCGGGCATGGTCATGATATCGCCGGTATAAGCTACAACGAATCCTGCACCTGCCGATACTCTCAGGTCACGTACTGTTATCTCAAAGCCCTCAGGCTTGCCAAGCTTGGTGGGATCATCCGAAAGCGAATACTGTGTCTTCGCAACACAAACAGGTATCTTATCATAGCCCAGTTCGTTGATCTCTTTCAGTGCCTTCTCAGCCTGTGCAGTAAAGATAACACCGTCAGCACGGTATATCTCCTTAGCGATTATGCCAAGCTTTTCCTTGATAGGCAGCTTTTCATCATAAAGGGGCTTGAAGTTGCTCTCGTTGTTTTCAATGGTGGAAACAACCTTTTCAGCCAGATCTGTACCGCCCTTGCCACCATTTGCGAATATCTCGGCAAGAGATACCTCAACGCCCATATCAGCGCAGGTCTTTTTGATGACTTCGATCTCAGCTTCGGTGTCGGTAGCGAATCTGTTGATAGCAACAACCACAGGCACACCGAACTTCTTCATATTCTCGATATGTGTCTTCAGATTTACTATACCCTTTTCAAGCGCAGGAACATTTTCAGCTGTAAGATCAGCACGCGCAACACCGCCGTTGTATTTCAGTGCACGGATAGTCGCAACCAGTACTACACAGCTGGGCTTGAATCCTGCAAAGCGGCACTTGATATCAAAGAATTTCTCAGCACCCAGGTCGGAACCAAAGCCTGCCTCGGTGATAGTATAATCTGCCAGCTTCAGTGCGAGTTTAGTTGCTCTTACAGAGTTGCAGCCGTGAGCGATATTTGCGAAAGGACCACCGTGTATCAGTGCAGGATTGTTCTCCAGCGTCTGCACCAGATTAGGCTTCAGCGCATCTTTAAGCAGTGCCACCATAGCCCCGCAGCCGCCGATATCCTTAGCGAAAACAGGCTTGCCATCGGTAGTGTATGCAACGAGTATACGCTCAATACGCTTTTTAAGATCTTCAAGGTCAGCTGCCAGACAGAGTATAGCCATTATCTCAGAAGCAACGGTTATCTGGAAAGAATCCTCTCTCGGTATACCATTTACTTTTGAACCCAGACCGATGATGATATCTCTCAGCGCTCTGTCATTCATATCAAGACATCTCTTGAACATTATCCTTCTCTGGTCGATATGCAGAGGATTGCCCTGCTGCATGGAGTTGTCGATAAGTGCACAAAGCAGATTGTTAGCCGCTGTGATAGCGTGCATATCTCCCGTAAAATGGAGATTGATATCCTCCATGGGAACTACCTGAGCATATCCGCCGCCAGCAGCGCCGCCCTTTATGCCGAACACAGGTCCGAGGGATGGTTCTCTCAGTGCGAGTATTGAATTCTTTCCTATAACGTGCATAGCCTCATTAAGACCAACAGAAATAGTGGTCTTGCCCTCACCTGCAGGGGTAGGATTGATAGCAGTAACAAGTATAAGCTTACCATCGGGCTTATCCTTGGTCTTTACATACAGAGATTCAGAAAGCTTAGCCTTATAGTGTCCATAGGGTTCATACTCCTCCTCGGTTATACCGAGTTTCTTTGCGATCTCGGAAATTTTCAGCATTTTAGCCTGCTTGGCTATCTCGATATCTGACAGCATAGCGATCAGTTCCTTTCCAACAAAAATAGTACATACACATTATATCACACAGTGCTGTAAAATGCAAGTATAAAATATTACTTCTAAGGTATAGCAAAAAAGTATATCTCCCTGCATACACAAAGAGATATACCTTTTGATCGCATGATTTTAACTATGTCAGTATCACTGCATAACCGCTGTCTTTGTCTAACAGTGCACCCACACGTTTTTTCATAGGGTCCGTCTGTCCAATATATCTTAGCATCATAAAACTCTTCCCGCCTGCTGTCATATATTCCCGCTAAAAAGACCTCCCCGTTTTCAGGAAGGTCTCATGCAAAAGAATATAAAATATTACTTAGTCCTCTTTCAGCAGGTCATCCATAGCATAAAGCCCCGCAGGCTTGTCCTTCAGGAATACAGCCGCGTTTACAGAACCAACTGCAAATACAGACTTAGAGTGTGCTTCGTGCTTCAGGCTTACTACCTCATCTCTGCCAGCAAAGATTATCTCGTGCTCACCGACGATAGTTCCGCCGCGTACAGAGTGCATACCGATCTCGTTTCTGCCTCTCTTGGCACGTACTGAGTGTCTGTCATAGGTGTAAGAACATCTGTTGTCAAGCTCACCATTGATAGCATCAGCCAGCATAATAGCAGTACCTGAGGGTGCATCAAGCTTCTGGTTGTGGTGCTTCTCGATTATCTCGATATCAAACTGGTCACCCAGTATCTTTGTAGCCCTGCGGGCGAGGTCTGCCAGCAGATTAACGCCCAGTGACATATTAAAGGTGAAGAACAGAGGTATCTGTTCAGCAGCCTTCTTGATCTTGGCAGTCTGTTCCTCGTTGTAGCCTGTGGTAGCAACTACGAGTGCAGTTCCGTTTGAACGACAGTAATCCAGCAGTCCGTCAAGAGTTGACGGGTGAGAAAAGTCGATTATAACATCAGGCTTTTCAGGCAGCTCTGCAACGTTCTCAAATATGGGAAAATCTGCATACTGTGCTGTTACCTTGTCGATACCTGCAATAGTTTTGCAGTCATCGCGGTTACTTATAACATCAGCGATGACCCTGCCCATGTGACCGTTAGCACCGCATATAACTATGTTAGTCATTTTTTATCAGTCCTTTCGTTTATACGATAATATTACATCATATCCCAGGAGTCTTCGCACTCGGGCATATCACTGTCGTAATACACCGAGCCCTTTTTGATACCCATTCTGATATGTACGGGAACATCCTCATAATCGCCTTCCCAGTCATAATCGGCAGGCTTTGCGGCTTTTAACAACGCTGCAAGCTCCTTGGCGGCAGCTGTATGAGCATCATCATTTATTCCGCCAATGGCAGGACCGCTCGGACCTTGGTATATCTCAAGATACAGTATATCGCCGTCCTCAGACTTTGCAGAGACAACCATACTGAATATATTCTCATAATCCTCAGTAAAATAGTCAGGCTGGCCAAATAGTGTGATAGCCTGTCCTGGATAACGTACCTCTGCATCTTGGGAGCCGTCTGATACACTCAGGATATTACATCCACCGTCATAATTGTTCCTGTCTGTACGTTCAAAAGTGTACATATATGTTCTCCTTAATAATAAGAGGGCAGAGCGTTCACCGCTCCGCCCCGTCGATTTCTTTTTTACTTTACAAGACCAAGCTCAGCCATCTTAGCTCTGAGCTTCTCGATCTTTGCCGCTTCCATCTTGACCAGAGGCAGACGGCATTCGCCAACATCCCAGCCCATGAGATTAAGTGCTTCCTTTACAGGGATAGGGTTGACATCGCAGAACAGACCGTTTGAATTTGCAAAATCAAGCAGCTTGTTCATCTTAGCGTTAGCCTCGGGATACTTGTTCTCCAGGCAAAGCTGAGTGATCTCGTGAGTTTCCTTAGGCATAACGTTGGACAGTACGGAGATAACGCCCTTGCCGCCCAGTGCCATGATAGGAACGATCTGATCGTCGTTGCCCGAATAGATATCCAGCTCATCGCCGCAAAGCGCTGCAACTCTTGCTATCTGCGAAATATTGCCGCTTGCTTCCTTAACAGCCACGATGTTCTTTACCTTTGAGAGCTCCTTCAGAGTTTCGGGAGTGATGTTCACACCTGTTCTGGAAGGAACATTGTAAAGGATTATCGGGATATTTATAGCGTTTGCTATTGTTGTATAGTGTACTATCAGACCCTTCTGAGAGGTCTTGTTGTAGTAAGGTGTTACCAGCAGTACAGCATCAGCGCCAAGCTCCTCAGCCTTCTTGGAAAGACCAACCGCATACTCGGTGTGGTTTGAGCCTGTACCTGCAATAACAGGTATCCTGTGATTTACCTTATCTATAGCGTACTTGATAGCCTCAACGTGCTCATCATCGCCCATTGTTGAGCTTTCGCCGGTAGTTCCGCAAATAATAATGGCGTCGGTACCGTTATCTATCTGGAAGTCTATCAGCTCGCCCAGCTTATCGAAGTTGATAGAACCATCGGCGTTCATAGGGGTGACGATAGCCACGCCTGCGCCGGTGAAAATAGTCTTCTTCATGATTCATTCTCCTTTGCCGGAAAAATACTGTATTTGAAATTTATGATTGTTCTCCCGAAGTTCTTCAAAGGTCACGGGAACATAATTATTTATCATCACACCTGCATTGAAAGCTTCATCTTTGCGGTGTTTTGACATAAACTCGAAGCCGTCGTCAAGACTGCCGTGGATATGACCGTATATGAGATAGCATCCCTTAGGTCTGCGATACCATTCCACCAGCGGGTAATGGTATAGGAAAAACATCTTTCCATCACTCTCGATATACTTTTCGTAAACACATTCATCAAACAAGCTCCTCAGCTTTTCGCTTGATCTTATGCGCACATCATGGTTGCCGTATATAAGATGCTTCCTGCCGTTAAGGCTTCTGGCGTAATAACGTATATTTTCATCGCTTTCCTCACCGTAATAGGTAAAGTCCCCGACTATCCACACATCATCGTCATCTTTCACCCTGGCATTCCACCTTTCACGCATGACCGAGAACATCTCGGCTGCGTTCTTGAAAGGCCGTCCGTCCCACTTCACTCTGTCCTCATGACCAAAGTGCATATCGGAAATAAAGTAGTCCATGCCGCTTTATTTCGTGGATATCTTAGTCAAAATAACCCTTTGCTGCCAGCAGCTCTGCCAGCAGAACAGCACCGCCTGCAGCGCCTCTCAGTGTGTTGTGAGACAGGCAAACGAACTTGTAATCATACTGAGTATCTTCTCTCAGTCTGCCGATGGATACAGCCATGCCGCCTTCGAGGTTTCTGTCCAGCTTAGCCTGGGGTCTGTCATTCTCCTCGAAGTAGTTCAGGAACTGCTTGGGAGCAGAAGGCAGCTGCATCTCCTGGGGAACACCTGCGAATTCCTTCCAAGCCTGAAGGATCTCCTCCTTGGAAGGCTTCTTCTCAAAGCTTACGAATACAGCAGCAGTATGACCGTCGGAAACGGGCACTCTCAGACACTGTGCTGTGATGGCAGGCTCAGTAGCGTCAACGATCTTATCGCCCTCGATGTGACCCCAGATCTTCATGGGCTCCTGCTCACTCTTCTCTTCCTCGCCGCCGATATAAGGGATAACGTTGTCAAGGATCTCAGGCCATGTCTCGAAAGTTCTGCCTGCGCCGCTGATCGCCTGATATGTGCAGGCAAGAGCCTTAGTTACCTTATACTTTGTGTGCAGAGGAGCCAGTGCGGGAACGTAGCTCTGCAGTGAGCAGTTGGACTTAACAGCTATGAAGCCTCTCTTTGTGCCCAGTCTCTTTCTCTGAGCAGCGATGATCTCGATGTGATCGGGGTTGATCTCAGGGATGACCATAGGAACGTCATCAGTGTGTCTGTGAGCAGAGTTGTTGGATACTACAGGGCACTCAGCCTTAGCGTACTTCTCCTCCAGTGCTCTGATCTCTTCCTTCTTCATATCTACTGCGCAGAATACGAAGTCAACCATTGAAGCGATCTTCTCAACATCTTCCTCAGCGTTGAGTATAACCATATCCTCCAGTGCCTTGGGCATAGGATCAGCCAGTTTCCACTTGCTGCCTGCAGCCTCTTTATAAGTCTTGCCTGCACTTCTGGGGGAAGCAGCCAGACATACTACATCGAACCAGGGATGCTTGTCGAGAAGCAGAGAAAATCTCTGACCTACCATACCGGTCGCACCAATGATACCTACCTTGAACTTCTTTTCCATAACTAAAACTCCTTTTCCTCTTGCACAGCGCCGTCAATAATACTAAATGCACCAGCATATACCGACAACATTTTGCGCAAAACATAAAAAATTGACAAATAACAAAAAAACCGGTTGAAAACCGGCGCATCATACAATATAATAAGAATGTTGGCAAAATAAATTATCCGCCGATAGCACTCCATCATAAAGTCATGATGACAACCGATGACCTGTTAAACCATCAGTCAGCAAACGATATCCCACATCGCAGCTTCGGCAGTTTTACCTTTCACATCGGTCATTCGGCTTGGGGAGCTTAGTCCGCAGGATAACCCGCAGGGACAGACTGTGCTACTCTTTTCAACTGCACCTCTATCTGTTCTGAAATAAAGAATAACATATATTCAGCCGCTTGTCAATAGAAAGCGCCCATGTTCCGAATACATTTCTATGAATTTTCTGTAAATTGTCGACAAACCACCCGTGTTTTTGTACATAACGCGGTATACGATATAAGCAAGGAGAGTTTTTATATGCTAGACCTGAACAACATGAAGAGATCGGATTTCTTTTATGAGCTTCCCCAGGAACTCATAGCACAGACACCTGTCGAGCCAAGAAACGCATCAAGGATGCTTTGCCTTGACCGCTTTACCGGAGAGGTAGGTCATGACCACTTCTATAATCTATGCGACCACCTGAAAAAAGGTGACCTGCTGGTACTTAACGATTCAAGGGTACTGCCCGCACGTATCTATGGTGAGACAGAGGATACACATTCCTTTATAGAATTTCTGCTGGTGGAACAGCGCGCCAATATGGAATGGGAGATACTCTGCCGCCCAGGCAAAAAAGCCCGTGTGGGAAGACGCTTCGTATTCGGGGATGGTCTGCTCAGAGCCGAGATAACGGAAGTGCTCGAAGACGGCAACCGCATCGCAAGATTTGAATGTGATGACAGTACGAATCTTTTTGCTGCCCTTGACGAGATAGGACAGATGCCCCTCCCCCCTTACATAACTGAAAAGCTCAAAGACAAGGAACGCTACCAGACAGTATATTCCAATGAGATAGGTTCATCTGCCGCACCTACGGCAGGTCTGCACTTCACTAAGGAACAGCTTGCCGATATTGAGGCTATGGGCGTTAATATCGCATACGTCACCCTCCATGTGGGTCTGGGTACATTCCGCCCCGTCAAGGAGGACAAAGTCCTCGACCACAAGATGCACCGTGAGCACTATGAGCTTCCAAAGCGCACTGCTGACCTCATCAACAAGACAAAGGCTGAGGGTGGACGCGTTATCGCTGTAGGCACTACTTCATGCCGCACCCTTGAAAGTGTAGCCGCGCTCTATGGTGATATACGTCCCTGCGACGGCTTCACCGAGATCTTCATCTATCCAGGATTTGAGTTCAAAGTTCTCGACGGGCTTATAACTAATTTCCACCTGCCCGAAAGCACCCTTATCATGCTGGTATCAGCTTTCGCAGGCTACGAAAACACCATGAACGCCTATAAGATCGCCGTTGAAGAAAAGTACAGGTTCTTCTCGTTCGGTGATTCCATGTTTATCGCCCCGGGAGCAAACAATAAGTAATCAAAAGAGCGTATGCACGAAATGCATACGCTCTGATCATTTTAATAGCATTATCACTGTACATCGTTCCATATACAGTAATACTCATCGTCGTCATCCCACGGAGTATTGCCCTCACATGGACCGACATATTTCAGCTTGTCCCCTCTGATTATGACAGAGCACTGATGCTCGGGCTCCCATGGACAATCAGCAACAATTTCATATCCTATCTCATCGCTGTCCTCATCGGACATCTCGATATTCAGACATGGTGCTTTCAGGTGCTTCAGTATATCTCCGCCGGATTCATACTCCTTCACAGCCTTCTCTGTATCCTCGGCTATATCATCATATATGCCCATAGCTTCCCACTCATCGCGCATATAGTACATGAACTTTGCAAGCTTCTCACGGATATCAGACATAAGTCCGGGATCCTTATCAAGGCGGTTGTAGTGGGCTATACATTTTTCAGCATACCCGATATACTCATCAGTATCGCCATATATCGTTATATCCATACTGCCCTGAAACAGCGAGACCGAATCGAACCTGCCATTCAGCCAGCCCAGTCCGCCATCATCGTGAACGATATCTCTTATAATACCCATGTTCTTCTCCTTTATACTGCAGCCTTGGCAGAACGCTTTTTGTTCTTGCCTGCAAGAGCTTTCCAGCTCTGCTTGTAGCAGCTGTATGCAGCCTCGAATTCAACCTCCGCAGGCTTATATCCGCCGAAGCACACCTGCTCAAACAGGCTGACTGCACGGCTAACCTCAGCTTCTCTCGATATACTCAGCTGAAGTATCTCCTGCGGTGTCATTCCGCGTATATGCTTATCCTTATCTGAGGATATCTCAAGCAGTCGTACTATACGCTTATAAAGCGCTAAAGTCTTATCCTGAGTAGTCCTGCGGAACTTCATCCTGATACGGAAGAAGAACTCTATAATCCTGTCAAGGAATATAACGAACACCAATACGAAGACTACGCCAAGGAACAGCGCTATCTTGCTGAAATAATCCATAAATGTTCTTATGGCATTCGCTGCATTGTTTCCGTTGCCTTCAGATGCTCTGTCCTTGTAATCGGGCACGGTAGGATCAAACGTTACCCAGCCTGCACCCGGTATATAAGCTTCAACAAAGGCATGAGCGTGACTGTCACGCACTACGATCTCATCATCGTCATTCCTCTCATAAGCAGCAAAGCCCTCAACATACCTGGCAGGTATGCCAAGTGATCTTGCCATGAGTACCATTGAAGTAGCATAGCTGGTACATACGCCCGTCTTGCTTTCAAACAGGAAATAGTCTATCGACTCATCATCGGGGATGTAATCCAGATCGTAGATATAGTCGTTATCGATAAAATAATCTACTATAGCTTCGCATTTATCGAAATCCGTTTTACAGCCGCGTGCTATATCCTCAGCAAGGTCAGCGATAGGCTTGGTTATACCGCCCTTATCGGTATAGCGGTCATATACCCTGATCACCTGTGAATAATCTTCGGGAGTGATATCGCCGTAATAAACACCCCTTGTCAGTATCTTTTCAAAGCTTTCGCGTGTGAAGCCCAGCCTGTTCACATAGCTGTACTCTGCATTACCTTCCTGTAGGTAATCAAAGTTGACACTCAATCCGCCGTAACGGGTACTATTTCCTCTCTCAAAATAGACCTCGCCATGTACGGTCCTATAGCCTTTATTGTAATTGTTATCTGTAATAGAATCAACATCCGTCATGAGAGGCGCAGGTATATAGCTTGGGCTGTAGCTGGGACCCGTAAGAGTTATGGGCGTTAAGTTCTTGTATTCACTGCCGAAAAGATCCTCGGTAAGTCCAAGATCCTTATAGCGCCCTGTCTTTGCCATATTGTACATAAGCTCATGTACATAAGCCGGTGAATTGACAGCGTTGTCAACATTGTCACGGGCACCGTACCAGGTATTGTATTCGTCCCTCAGCACCCACTGATCAGCCCTGAACACATCAAAGGATTGTCTGCGTAGATATACCGATGAAATACTATGTTGCGACCTTGCTTTGAAGAGTATCTCACCTGTTGAGTTTGCTCCGAATCTTGGAGATGAAACATCGTTCAGGTCATCGTAGTCGGTGGTATTGGAATTGAGATAATACTTGAATATACCTCGGTTAGCCTCCAGCTGAGACTGATATTGCGGTTTCGGCAGCATCATGGTAACAGCACCCACGAAGGTAACAAACAGCGATATTCCGATAACATACGAACGGTTCATCAGAAGCCTGCGGCCTTTCTTGTTGGTGTAATCGTCTGCCATCACCTTCTGGTGGAGCATCATAGCAAGAAATACCGTCATCATGAATGTCAGGCTGAGAGTACTTATATTCTGAGCACGTTTGCCGTATATAACAAACGGGAACATGGTCACAAGCATCACGCCGAATATCCTGAATCTGTACACAGTAAAATAATACAGTATGGATATCAGGAAAAATCCAAGTCCGACAAACAAAAATATGTTGTAATAAAATACCGAACCCACTTCCTGTGAGTTGACATAGAACCAGTCGATGAAGCTTACACCCGAATCACGCCAGCCGCTGCTTATAAGCCAGCCCGAGATAGTCAGCACGACCAGACCCAGTCCCGTATATACAAAAAATCGAAGTATCTTCCGCTTTTTTATCTTCTCGAAAAACCAGAAGAGTGCACATTCGTATGCTATAAAACCTGCAGTAACAGGTCTTACGAAGAAATCATAATATGTGCTGAATATAACATTCATGACTACTGCACCCAGCAGCAGCGGAAGAAAATATTTAGCTATGGAAGCATAGAGCCATTTTAACGGTTCTTTCTTTTCAGTCATGGCCCGTCCCCCTTATACCATTTTTTCAAATTCAAATTCACGGCTGACAGTCCACATATCATTACGCAGTGCACCAATGCCGCTCTCCTTGACGATCACGAGCAGACCGTCAAAACTCTCTGTAAGTTCGGCAAGCTCATTGGTCATAGTGCCTGTGCAGGCAGTAAAGCATATCATTGACTTGCCCTTCTCATTTATATCATGGTCAGGTGAACGGTTCTCCTTAGGATAAGGTACGATGCCTGCAAGCCTCTCCTGAAGCTGTACAAGCGTTGCCTCATCGGATACATCCGCCATCTCCCACTTGCCTTCTATAAAATAATTATACTCACTCTCATATCCCGATCTTATCAGCATTGAGAGCATTGCCAGCGAACCTTCAATAGATATATCCATCATCTGGTAACTGATAAGATCAGGTGATGGGTTCATTGGCAAATCAAGCCTGAATATCTGACTTGAAGATGTTACCTTCTCATCCAGCCTTACCATAAGCTGATCCTTTTTGGAGGAAAGCTTCCAGTTCACCCTTTTAAGAGGATCGCCGGGAAGATAAGCCCTGTGCTCATATCCCGGAACACCTGTCAGTGCAGATGAAGTTTCATCCGATTCCTCATCACTGTCATCAAAGGATATATTCTGTGATACAGACCTCAGCACATCGGTCTGTGAACCTGTATCGGGGATATGCGGTATTATCTTTATCAGGCACTTTGCAGGCAGATCCTTTTTAGTCCTCCTGAACATACCCATATGATCTGTAAAGGTTATCTTCTCTACAGATATCTCACCGCCGCCGCAAAGAACAGCTTTCATCGGTATCTCTATACACTCGCCATGCATACCCGAGCACATTACCCTGTAATACAGCGAACTATCCTCACCCTGTATATTGGGCGTTACCTTCAATGAAACATCTATGAAGGTGCTGGGAAGTATGGTCTTTTTATTGAAGTCGAGCCTTGCGGTGAAATCATCGCCCTTGTTTACTATATCACCCGAAAGCGACAGGGATACTTCTGTGGTGGCATACGATACAAAAAGCAATATCAGTGATATTAAACTCGCCATGATGAGCAGCAGACCTATGAATATTCCTCCACTGCCGCTTATAAGGTATGCCAGTATGAAAGCTATGCCAAGACACACCAAAAAGCCGACTATATTTCTTGCAGTTTCCAAATCTTATCACTCCGCAGTCGTAGGACTTTCCACGGTCATCGCCACAGCTCTCAGTGCGGCACCGTTGGTATCAAAATTGGACTTGCCCTTGGGAGACAGCATCAGCCTGTGAGCAAGTACTTCCTCCATTACAGCCTTTACATCATCGGGCACAACATAATTTCTGCCCAGCACATAGGCGTATGCCTTAACAGCCCTCAGCAGTGCGATAGAGCCTCTGGGAGAAACTCCGAGCCTGATATACTCTGAATTTCTTGTTGCTGTAACGATATCAAGGATATATTTTCTTATGCTCGGAGCAGTAGCTACCTTCTGTGCTTCATCCATAAGCACAGCGATATCATCGGTAGACATTACGGCTCTAAGATCCTTTGCCGATACTGCATTCTCACCGTTGGTCATTATCCTCAGCTCGTCCTCATAGGAGGGATAGCCCATTGATATCTTCATTATAAATCTGTCCATCTGCGCCTCGGGCAGATGATAGGTACCGTATGTTTCTACGGGGTTCTGTGTTGCCAGTGTCATAAAAGGTACGGGGAGCACATGGGTCACACCGTCGATAGAGATCTGATGCTCCTCCATGATTTCCAGCAGGCTGGACTGGGATTTCGGTGAAGCACGGTTTATCTCATCCGCCAGCAGGAAGTTGCACATAGCTGCGCCCTCCTTGTACTCCAGTTCCCTTGTTACCTGATTTATCATTGAGAATCCGACTATATCCGACGGCATAACGTCGGGAGTCAGCTGTATACGATTGAATTTACCCGCAACCGACCGTGCCAGTGCGGATACCAGCTGTGTCTTTCCGACACCGGGCACGTCCTCTATCAGTACATGGCCTCCGCAGAGCATAGCAGTTACGATCTTGAGTATTGTTTCCTGCTTTCCGACGATGACCTTTTCTATATTAGCCACCAAAGCTTCGATCTTATTATTCATCAAATATCCTCCGTTTCAGAGATAGTATGAGCTCCAAAAAATCACATACATTATTAATTTATTATACCACATTTACAAACGTATGTCAACACAGCCGAACCCATGAAATACGTTATCCATACATATCCGGAGCCCAGTTACACGAAGCTCCGGCAAATAATGACAGACTTCTTATAAAAAGCTGTAAACTGTTTTATCTGCGGTTTTTCGTCACTTTCCTGACAGTTTTTCTGCGAGGTGTCAGAAAGACCTGTTCTTCCTCAGCCTGTTTCTTTTCCTTCCTTTCAAGACACACTACAGTTTCGATACCCATTGTATGCGGGAACATATCCACAGGCTGAATATTCACCGCCTTGTAACCGCCTTTGGTCAGGATCCTGAGATCACGTTCGAGAGTTTCTATCTTGCAGGATACGTATACTATCCTCTTCGGTGCCAGCTTCAGCGCACATCCGATAAATTCACTGCTGGCTCCTGCCCTCGGAGGATCCATTATCAGAACATCACAGCTCTCCCCGCGCGAAGCCATAGCCTGCATGAATTTTCCTGCATCCTCATTGTAAAAACTGATATTGTCAAGACCGTTCAACCCTGCATTGACCTTAGCATCCCTGCAGGCGTGCTTGTTCGATTCAACGCCTGTCACATCAGCACCGTTCACAGCACATATAATACCTATCGTACCTGTGCCGCAGTAAGCATCTATTACCTTTGTGCCCTTGGTGATCCCAGCTGCCTCGACAGCATAGCTGTACAATTTTTCGGTCTGTATCGGATTGACCTGATAGAATGATGCAGGTGATATCCTGAATCTGCAGCCGCACAGTTCATCCTCGATATAACCGTCGCCGTAAAGCACTATGCTCCTTTCACCGAGGGTGAGGGGCATACCGTCCGGACATATATTATGCACGACAGTGGTTATCTCAGGGTGCGCCTTTACCAGAGCCTTGACAAAATTGTTCTTTGAAGGCAGCATAGCCGAGGCAGTAACGATCACCACCATGACCTGACCTGTGCTGAATGATGTACGTATCAGGGTATGTCTTACTATGCCCACCCCTGTACGCATATCATAGGGTCTTATACGCATATCCTTCATAAGTTTTTTTATCGTACAGACAATAGGCGCTGCTTGCTGTGCTTCAAGCATACAATCGTCCACTGCGACCATACGCCTGCTGTTTGATTGGTACACACCCGAAATTATACGTTTCGAGCTGTCTGTTGCGTAAACGGTCTGGACCTTGCACCTGTAATTATACGGTTCTTCCATCGGCACTATATCTTCCACCCTGCCGAATCCTGAAAGCATCCTCGCGGCTTTCTCCTGCTTGCGTGTAAGCTGTTCGCTGTAGCTCTCACTCAGCTGACAGCCTCCGCATCTTTTGAAACAGCGGCATTTTCTCTCGCCGCTGACCGAATCTTTAACTATCTTTTTAGGCATGATCTGCCCTCCCGGGATCATAAGAATACTGCGCATGAGCGCTTTTACTATAATACCACATTCTTCCTGTGCTGTCAACGAGTAAAAGCCTCTTTTACACAAAAACAGCCGTCAGGTATGTGACGGCTGTACGTTTCAGATATTATTCCTCGCTGTTATTATCATTCTCCTCAGAGATATCAGCATCGGTATCTTCATTCTGATCCTCGTTGATCTCCTGTTCAGGCTCTTCGCCGTGTGCTGCCTTGCGGCGGGCATCGCGTGCGGCAAACGCCTTCTGAAGATCTGCACGCATCTCCTCATCATTCTCAACTTCTGCCTCGACTTCTGCCAGCTGGTCCTCCCTCTCGAAGAAAGCTTCGGCAGCAGCAAGCTTTTTGCGGCGCTTGCTTGTGGGCTTCATAATAATAAGGTATTCCACAGCGATAATTACCATAGTCAGTGCAACAGCGATAACTATCAGAAGATTGCGTACTGTCTTATCGGGAGCCCCGGAATTATTACTGTTATCTGCTGCAGCTACAGTCCTGTCCTGCCCATCGGTAGTGATAGTATCATCGATGATGATGATATCATAGGTCTCAAGTGTATCATCATTGAATACTACATCAAAAGATGTTTCACCGGCAGCCAGAAATTTGAACATACCGTTCTCAAAGCTTACAATACTGTCATCGGCAACAACGATGTTCCTGTAGTTCTCTATGTTCATTTCGGAAGGTTCAGCCTGAACTTTGCTCTTCTGAACTCTTACCAGCTTGTTATATTTTGGTGTATCCTGATCACCCTGAGCGTCCGATACATCAGGATTTGTTACTATACCGTTATCGACAGAGTAAGATATGGGCACACCTGTTTTATTATCAAGCGTGGTAACTGTCAGGAAAAGTGTCGAAGACACCATATTCTTGTCAAGCACATCAAAATTCAGGGTAACGTAATTGCCCTTGTATTTGCTGCCCGCATCGTTGGTATAATTGAATACGTACTTTCCGTTGAAGCTGTTCTCGGCAGCAACTCCGCCTGCTTCGGGATTTATCTGTGTGCTTGTCAGCTGTAAGGTCGCTGTATCAAAGGCAACGGACATAAGTGCGCCGGATACCGAAGCATCAGCTTCTATCCTCAGTTCTACAGAAACCTTGCCGTCCTTCATCTCACCGGGCTTCAGATACACCCTTGACGGAGCCGATGTGGGCTTATCCGTAACAGGTGCTGTAGGCTTGTTCTCCATGCTTGTGACTTCATTACCCGCTGTCTGGGCAGGATCATACTCAGGCGTTGGGGCTGCAGTTGTGGTAACTTCACCATAACCGTTATCATAGCCGTTATCATAACCGTAATCGTAGCTGTAATCATTGTTATAATCATAATTATAGTTATAGTCATTATAATCGTAATTGTTGTAATCATAATTATAATCATAGCCGTATTCCGCATATACAGAAGGAGCTGATGCCGCTACTGTCAGAGCTGCGGCAATGACCGCAGCAAACCTTTTTAAATTCATTTATAACACTCCCGAACTATTTTGTCTGTACACCGCAAAAGCCTCTATATTTTATAATACAGAGGCATCTGCTTTTACAATTTTATCCATCAGTCAACGATGGTGACTTTCTTCATTACCTGTGGCTCCAGGGGCTTATCATTGAAATCTACCTTTGCGTCAGCGATCTCATCAACTACTTCGATACCCTTTACTACCTTGCCGAATGCTGCATAGTCACCGTCAAGATGAGGCGCATCCTGGTGCATAATAAAGAACTGGGAGCTTGCGGAGTTGGGCATCATGGATCTCGCCATAGATATAACACCTCTGGTATGTCTGAGATCGTTCTTGACACCGTTCCTTGCAAATTCACCCTTTATCTTTTCATCAGAACCGCCCATGCCGGTACCTTCGGGGTCACCGCCCTGTATCATAAAGCCCTTGATGACTCTGTGGAATATCAGACCGTCATAAAAGCCCTGCTTTACCAGTTTTTCAAAATTCGCCACCGTGATAGGTGCTGTTTCGGGATAAAGTTCGATAAGTATCTCCTTACCGTTTTCCATTTCTATTCTTACCATTTCCACTTTCCTCTTTCCTTATATTATTCGGCATCGCCGTAGAATTTCTTTTCTTCTTCCTTTGACTTGGGCAGAAGACCCGCGTCATACCTTCTCTGAAGATCCATAAAATACTCGCTCTCGGGAGTTCTTGTCTTCTTGAAAAGGGATTTTCTTACCTCATCCAGCGTGAAGAAATCACGCTTACCGTCGGTATTTACACAGTAAAATCTGTTCACCTTAGCAAAATTGCCGTTCTCGTCATACCTGTTCTTATCGAAGCAGCAGAAAATATCTCTTGCCATAAGATCACATAATCTCAGCACCCTGGTGTAATTGGATGCATCCTTCCAGTCATCAAGCTCCTCCTTGAAATACTGCTGAACAGGCACACCGTTGACCTCCATGCGCCTTATTATCCTTGCAAGCGCTACTGATGCATCATGGTCGGTCAGCTTATCAAGACGTGCATTTTTATACTCCAATATATAATCATTGACCGTTGCATAGAAAAGCTTGTCATACGGAAATACCTTTCCTGCATCGGAATACTTTATTATCGGATTTTCTGTGTTGATGTTCAAAACCTATCGCTCCTAAACCATTCTCCGTGACCTACCTGCGGTCACCGTACTTTGCCTCAAATTCCTCGACCTTCTTCGCCAGGAATTCCTCATCAACAAAACCTATATTGTCGGGATCCTCGCTGTGATCGATCACTCCCAGCTTCTCTATCTCAGCCTCGTCAGGCTCGGACGCTACGGCTGCTATATCCTTATACTCCGCATAATCTTCAGGCTTCTTTGCATAGGGCAGATCGGCAAGCTTCTTATCCACTTCTGCCTGACCTACCTCACTGAATTCAAACTTAGTGTTCTCCACCTCAGCCACCTTGGCTTCATGCTCGGCATACATAGCCTGCATCTTTTCAGCAACGCCCTGCTCCTTAGCCTCGGTGATCTCCTCCTGATGTGATCTCAGATATTTCTCATGCTCGACCTCGTAAAGCTTCTCATACTCTGTCTGCGCATCAACTATCTCCTCACGTCCGACAGTGCTGGTACCATAATCCGCATGGGTCTTTACAGGCTGATTCTTTTTCTCCTCAAGCTCCGCTTCAAGCTGAGCCATCTTAGTCTTTATCATCTCGGGGTCAACGCTCTCGACCTCAAGAGTTTCGGGAACAGCAGTATCGTACTTGGATTCCTTCAGCGTAACTGTCTGCTTGCGTCTGGGTGAAGGTGTGTTCCAGATATCATCAGGATCAACGGGCTTAGCCGCAGGTACTGCCGCAGGTGCAGCCGGTTTCTTTTTATTAAATAGAGCCATTACATATTCCCCCTATAGTTAGAATGTCAGATATGATCACCCGCACCAAAAAGCCTGTTTACGCGGACTGATATCTATACATTCTAATTATACAATATTTTGCACAAAAATGCAAATATTTTTTATATGCTAATTGAGATAAATTTCAGAGATTAATTTAGGCAATATTACGTATGTTCATATTTAGTTCACTAAACGTTTGATAAATAGTGATATATTGTTGTATGATATTTGTTATAATTGGTTTGATATATTAATGGGAATGTATATTGTAGAGAGAATGTATAATCTTTTAACCGTTTAAAACTTTTTTATGATAATTTTTACATTTACACTTTTACCTTTAAGGGGGAATCACTTTGGCAAACCAGAAACTTGGAGTAACCGCTAACGAGCTTTTCGCCTGCAATCCTTTCAGGATATTAGGTCTGCCTGTTACTGCGGAGGACGAAGAACTGACCGCGACCTACAAGAAGCTGCTGTCCATGGCAGATTCGGAGAGTTATACTACTGACTATGATTTTCCGACAGCTCTGCCGCCTTTCAAGAGGGATGACATCACGCTGAGAACTGCATACGCCAAGCTTGCCAGCAACGGCTATCGCTGCTTCGCATTTTCAGACGGAGTATTCTCACAGTCGCTGAACGAGGACGATGTGCTGCTGAACCTGAAGGACGTTACCTGCTATGATGCGTTCATCAGATGCTATATGTGGCTCATAACCAATGACAGAGGATTTGAGCATCCCCAGCTGTGGGTACTTCTTGCAAAGTACATAGACAAGCTCATCGACTCCAAGCAGAACGAATGGAAGCGTCTTTTTGATAACCGTTTCCCTCAGTCGGTAATGTCATCAGGTGCAGATCAGATGCTTTCCGAGCTGCACGAAACATTCAAGGACATCATACTTCTTCCTCTTAAAGAAATGGTAAGAGGTTCCATGAGATGTACATCCGCTGTACAGATACTCAAGGCTGCCAAGATAGATGTAGATAAAGTATACACCATACCTAACATAAGCCAGGCAAACGGCACAGGTTCAAAGCTGAGGATAGCTGCAAGAGATATCTCAGGCGTATCCGCAGCTCCCAAGCAGGAGGAGGTACACTCCTTCGCAGCAGCTGCTTCCGCTATATCGGCTGATGCTATCATCAGCGAAGAAGCACCCAAGCCTGCAGCAAGACCAGTCGTACAGACAGCTAAGCCTGCACCTGCGCCCGCTCCCGCACCTGTTCAGCAGCAGAAGCCTCAGGAAGAACACAAGGTCAGTCTTGTTGATGACGCGATCGCTGCTCAGGCAGCAGCTTCACAGCCTGCCGGCACATCAAGCAGCAGCAGTTCTTCCGGCAAGACTTCACTTGTCGAGGAAGAGATCCCTGTTAAGCACGTTGAAGCTATAGACGGTCTCGCAGCAAGACGTAAGCCTGTTATAAAGAAGGAAGAGCCCAAGGCTTCCAATCCTTTTGAGATACCCTCAGACAAGGATCTTGCAAGCAGCTTCACTGTAAACGCTACTCCCGATGAATACAAGAAGCCCAGAGAAAATATGGGACCTGTATCCTATCGTCCCGAGGGTGATGACCTGCCCTCTGCAAATGTCGGTGAAAGGACTCTGGAGGCAGTGGATCCCTTTGCTAATGTTGGCAGCTCCTCTGCAAGAGTGTACGACGAAGGCAGCATAGCTACCGGCACCAAGCGCAAGAGCGTGAACCTTACAGGTCTTGACGGAACCGGCGATGACTTTGCTGATGAAAGGATCGAAATGCAGTTCACTGCACCCGAGGGCGCAAGACGTGTTGAAGAAGAGGAAGATGTCGTTGAAGAACGCGAGATAAGCAACCGTTCTCTCACCTACCTCATAAACGAAGTTGATTCACGTACCGATGAAACTACAGATCAGCTGCTGACCGAGCAGGAGATCGAAGATGAGCTGTATACCGACACCCTTATCAAACTGCTGCGTTCCAACCGTTCCAGCAAGATGATGAAGGAAGTTGATACCGAACACGTATACCTGAACGGCGGCGGCACGACCGAGAAGAAGGGTCCCGATATCACCATGGAGGATATCGACCTGAAGAAGAAGGACAATTCCAATCTCGATTCCGCTTACGGCTATCACAAGTATGACGAAGCTCATGCTGCAGAGGCTATCAAGGAGAAATACAAGAACATCAACATCGGTGATATGCTCAATCCTACAGTCGGCAACTCACTGAAAAGAGAGTATCACGAAGATCCTATCAAGGAATACATCAAGTACAAGAAGAGTGAAAAGGCACTTTCTGCTTCTATGATAAAGGTATTTGGTTTCATAGCACTTGTGGGACTGCTGGTATTCCTGATGATATTCTATCTCTGATCTATAACATCTTTACGGAGAGGTTTTATGCCTCTCCGTTTTTTTATGCCCACAGGTTATTACATAAAGCAGATATTATATATATATTATCATATATTAATATAGTATAAAAAGATAATATAGTTGACTTTCAGATGATTATCTGTTATAATTTATAATGAATAAGTCTAAATCAAAAGGGCTTTTTTGCCTGCTAAGAGGGTCATACTGATGAATGAGAAAAGAAGCGTACAGCTGCACCGTATGCTGGGCAGTCTGTGGAGCGAGCTTATGCACTGTACAGACAGTGTGGGAGCTTTTGTGCTGTGGAACAACAGCCGTGAATATTATATTGATGACAATGCCCTTGGTCTGCTGGGTATGGACAGAGAAGATCTGACCTGTGAGGGACTAAGGAACGTGCTCCTTTGCGCCCTTGAAGCAGAAGCATCATCAAGTCCCGCAAAGATCATCACTGTGGATGTGGACGAAGAAGAATGCTGTATGGCAGGCTTTGTGATAAAGCGCGATACCACTGTCCCTATTGATATGGGAGAGATATATCCCCTGCTCAACCAGAACCAGCTGGCAGAAAAAATGTCCGAGGCAGGCAATGATGCTTTCCTTATGCTGATACAGCTCGAACATATAGAATCAGGGCGCGATGAAAGATCATTCATAAGGAGCGCACTGGAAAAGATAGGTATGACATCACCCGAGGGTACTGTGCTTGCCTATCATTCAGGTCTGAAATTCTGGGTATTTGTCAAAAGCGGCATAACCGCCCCGCAGGAATTCGCTGAGGATCTACAGAAAGCAGTAAAGAATACTGCGGTAACTGACGAATTCGGAGTTGTCATAAGCAAGGGACATTCCATGACCTTTACCGGAGGCTATGTTACATTCAGCAGCAGAAAAACAGCTGCTGTAAAGGAATTCCACTATGCCTCATTTGCACTGTACGAAGCTGTCAGCGAAGGGACCGGCACCATAAGCAGCTTTTCAAGTGCTGTATACGAACTGCAGAAAAATGATTACCGCAGGGTGCAGTATTTCTTCCGTGTACTGGATGAAAATTCCTTCATGTACCACTTTCAGCCCATTGTAAGTGCAAAGGACGGCAGCATCATCGCATACGAAGCACTTATGCGTACCGACAGAAAATTCGGGCTCAGCCCTTTGCAGATAATCGACATGGCAGCGAAGTATGACAGACTGTACGATATAGAGCACGCAACTATGTTCAATGTGCTTTATCAGCTGAGCAGAAACCAGAACTTCTTTAAGAAAAGGAAGCTTTTTATAAACGCCATCCCCTCTAGCTATCTGACGGATGAGGACTGGTCTGCGCTTATGACGGTATACGGTGAACTGATGGAAAAGGTGGTCATCGAGCTTACAGAGCAGACAGATACATCTGATGATAAGCTTGAATACCTTATGAACAGACTCAAACAGCATAAAGTGGAAATGGCTATAGACGACTACGGCACAGGGTATTCAAATACCTCGCGGCTGATACGCTATGCTCCGCAGTATATAAAGCTTGATCATTCGCTGATCTCGGGGATCGATACCAACCCGAAGCTGAAGAACATAGTTTCCCAGCTGATAGATATGATGCATTCAAACGGCTTTCTCGTACTGGCGGAGGGCGTTGAAACTTCTGCTGAAATGCGCACGCTTTCGGCCATACACGCTGACCTTTTCCAGGGCTTTTACATATCACGTCCCAAACCATTCTTTATAAATGAGATAAGTGAACGGATACGCAGCGAGATAATCAGGTATCACCTTGAAGTTCAGGGCAGCGCAGACAAGATATACCATGCGGCTCAGGATGAACCTGAGGTCATCAGGCTCGCTGATCTGATAAGAGATAAGTATACGGGCATATACATAAGCGGCAGAGATGTTGAGATCATCGGTGCGGCGGATATGCCTGCGGCTGTAATGCCATTAATGATAAAAGAGGGTGCAGTTTGCAGCGTGCACCTTCGTGATGTTTCAATTGAGGCTGCCGGCGGACGTGCCGCAGTAACTCTCGGCAGCGGCAGCAAAGTGACGCTTAAAGTAAGCGGTACAAACAGGCTGACCAAGGGCGGTATACTTGTGCCCGAAAAAGCCGAGCTGACACTGGAGGGTACCGGCAGACTGACTATCATACCCGAAAGCATCAGCTGCTTCGGCATAGGAAATGAATATGACCTCACCTACGGCAAGATAACTTCCCTGCTATCGGACGAGCTGACTATAACCGCCTGCGGTGACAACTGCGTGGGTATAGGCGGCGGAAAATGCAGCAGTCCCGATGGTATATCCATAAAGGCAGGTGCCGTTGAGATAAGCTGTTCGGGTGCTAACAGTATAGGCATAGGAAGTTCACTTGAAAGCAGCAACATAACCATACGGGAATGTTTCATATCAATCGGGGCAGCTACTGCAAATTTCACAGGTGTAGGTGCTTTGCAGGGCGATACCTCTGTTATGATAAAGAACGTTAAGCTTGTGATAGCTGCAAGCGGAAATTCAATGTGCGCTGTAGGCTCTAAGGACGGCGGCAAGGCTCATATCGACATAAGTGACTGCGAACTGTTCTCAAATATCAAGGGCAGAGAGATAGTAAATATAGGTTCGCATAAAAGCGAATGCGATTGCAGTATACAAAGGTCTTCCATAAACCTGAACTGCGAGGGCAGCCGTGTATCGGGCATAGGTGACAGCGAGGGTTCGGGTTCTGTAACCATAAGAAAGGCGGAGATAAACATAGGATTTCTTTCTGCTGACAGCTTTGATATCGGCTGCAGGGACGGGATCCTTGATATAGAGGATTGTACGAGGAATGTAAATATCAATAAGTAAAAGGAAAATAAGTGTAGGAATGCGAAGGCAGTCTGTGGAATAAAGTAGTGTATAACGGACTGCGAATTATTGGGAACGGAGTGTATAAATAAATGGATGGCGCTACAGGAGGAAGACGCAGGCTCAGGGTGGGGCTGCTCATCAGCAATCCCGAAGACGATTTTGACAGTGCGGTATGCGAGGGTGCCATGATCGCTGCAAAGCAGTATGACGTTGATCTTTTCATACTTCCCGGGCGATATATAGATGCACAGTATGCCGACAGGATCAGAACTGCATACGAGTACCAGTACAACACGGTATTCGAGCTGGCTAACGAGGAAAGGTTCGATGCGCTGCTGGTACTTATCGGCACCATTGGAAGTCACCTGGACAAAAAGCGCAGGGAGGAATTCCTGAGAGGGTTCAAGGGCATACCCATAATCACACTGACCTCTCAGATCGAGGGTTATCCGTGTATCACGGTAGATAACCGCACAGGGCTTAAACAGGTGATAAAACATCTGATAGAATGCCACAGCTGTTTCAGGATAGGCTTTGTCAGCGGGCCCATGACCAGCGATGATGCTGTGGAAAGGTTCGAGGTATACAAGAGCGTACTGGCTGAATACAACATTGAGTACGACGAAAACAGAGTTGCACACGGAAACTTTTCCAAGTACGTGACCGATGAGGTAGGGGAACTCCTTGACAGATGCCCCGACCTTGAAGCCATAGTATTCTCAAACGATCACATGGCAATAGGCGGCTACGAAGCTATGGAGAAAAGGGGCATAAGACCCGGCAGGGATATACTTGTAACGGGCTTTGACGATGACCCTGCGGCTACAGATCTTTCACCGCACCTGACTACAGTGGCGATGGATTCGACCGAGCTTGGTTTCAATGCGCTGATAGAAGCTGTAAACTATATAAACGACGGTACTATCCAGCAGGAGATACTTTCATCCAAGATGATAATAAGAAATTCCTGCGGCTGTACCGATGCTATTTCTGCCGAGCTGAACGGACTTCAGAACGATGCGAAGAAGATCTCAGCCCATGCAGAAGATATATGCAAGACGGTATTCAACAGGTACAGGCTCAGCGACAAATCAAAGGCGTACCGCGAAGAATTCGCTCTGATAGTAAGGGATCTCTGTTTATGCGGCGAAAAGATAAAGACAGACAGTGACTATGACCCCTACGAAATATTCGACAGGCTGGAGGCTATGATAACCGATGAGTTCTTTGAATTCACCGATCTGGAAACGCTTTACTCGGTAGTGGAGTATCTGCACGTTTCACTTGCCTGCGACCTCAGCACCAAAAACGAACAGCTGAGGCTCAACAGTATCATAGTCAGGATATACAAGCTTATATCCGAAAGGGATGTAAGGGTCAGCGAAGCTAAGATCAGAGACAATATATATATGACCTGGCTGACCAATTCAATAACCCGTGATATGCTGGTATTTGATGCTTATGACGATGAAGCGTACCGCTCGGTGGTGGATAAGCTGAGAAAGCTCCATGTGACTTCAAGCTATCTATATGTATACGATAAGATAGTTGAGCACCGCAAGGATCAGAACTGGAAGCTGCCCGAGGGCATAAAGCTGAAGGCATGGCACAACATGGGCAAGACCATGCTCCCCTCACCCGAAGAACAAAGCATAGCACCAAATGAGCTGCTGACAAACAAGTTCTTTGTACATGACAGACGCTGCACCATGATATGCCTGCCGCTGTTTACCAATGAAGAACATTTCGGTATGCTGATATGTGAAATGGAGCATGAATATTTCAGCTTTCTGCCATCGATAACGGTACAGCTTTGTGCGGCGCTTAAAATGCTGGTAGTCATGAAAAACCAGAAGATAATCGAAAAGCAGCTGAACCAGAGCCTTATCGAGATACGCGAGAACAATCAGCTGCTGGATGAACTTTCAAAGCAGGACTCACTTACAGGCACACTCAACAGACGCGGTTTCTTCGAGGCTGCAAGAAAGCTGATACGAGCAGATGAGAATGACGGACGCAGCGCCATGATGATATTTGCCGACCTTGACAGCCTGAAGACCATAAACGACCGTTTCGGCCATGAGGAAGGCGACTTCGCGATACGAGGCATCGCAGGGATTCTGTCAAGAGCTTTCAGGGGCGGAGAGGTGATAGGCAGGATAGGCGGAGATGAATTTGTGGTATGTGTACTTTCAGACGACAACTTAACAGCCTCTGCCATAAGAAAACGTATAGATGAGAACTCTGCACACTTTAATGATAATGAGGGAAAGGACAAGGAATTCTATGTTCACGCCAGCGTTGGCGTATTCCCTTTCAAATGCTCAGCAAATGCCGAGATAGGCGAACTGCTGAGCCATGCGGATGCACTGCTGTATTCGCAGAAGAAAAACAAGCTCTCTGTATTGAAATCGGAGAGAGCAAAGCAAATCAAGGAATGATATCGAGGTTAGACAATGGGAAAGATCTGTAAGTCATGCGGAAATTATTACAGCGGAGAATATTGCGACAAGTGCGGCTACGGTAAGCCGACAGGAGTATCGGAATCGGTAAAGAAGTACAGAAAAGCCGCAAGGAACAAGCCTTTGCGTATGCAGACCGAGGAGGACAAAAAGCTGTATGCAAAGTGGGCTAAGGAGGAAAAGCAGGAACATACCGAAAAAAGGAATGACCCGAAAGCGAAGATGCATTTTCTGCTGGTAGTCATCATCGCCGCTGCAATAGTGATAGGGTACGCGCTTTACAAAAGCGGTGCTTTATTCTCAAATACCCGTGAGGAAGTTATCGAACAGTATTTTTCTTCCATATCCCAAGGAGATTTTGACAAGTTCGTAAAATGCTTCCCGAAAGAGATCAAGCGTGAATACGAAGATGACAGACAGGCTTCGGGTCTTGGCAAGGAAGAGTACATGAAAGCCCTGTATCAGGAATTTACCGATACCTACGGCGAGGGATACAGTATAATAGTAAAGTTCGGCAATACGACCGAGCTTTCGGCTGAGGACTACGATATGTCTGCCTACAAGGATCAGCATGGTTCTGCACCAAAACTCAGTGAGGTCTGCGAGGTAGTGACCACCGTGGAATTCCGCGGTGCTAAAGGCAGCCATACTTCAAGGCTGTATATCTACGTTGGAAGATCAGGCGGATACTGGCGCATATTCGGTATGGATGAGGATATGGGCAGCATCAACGCTGACGGTACCCCCAATGAGGGTGAAGTACCGCCCATAGAGGATGGATCAGATCCCGAGAGATAAAGTATAAAAGCACCCCGTTCAACGTGTGAACAGGGTGCTTTGTTATGTGCATCATATTCTGTTGCGTCTTCGGCTGACCTTATAGCGGTACATATTCTCATCCGCGATAGTCAGCAGTTTTTCAACATCGGTATCATCCTCATCACTTAGTGCACAGCCAATGCTGGCGGTAACTGTGTAAGGCTTATCATCCCCTGCTGTCAGCTTGCTGAGATTCTCACAGAAATCATTGACATACTTATCATTGTCAAATGTATCCTTCTCTCTCAGACCAAGGATGTAGAATTCATCGCCGCCTGCACGGCAGCAGATATCTCCGTCGTTTGCAATCGACCTTACGGCATCTGCAACTCGGATTATACCGTGGTCACCCTCTGAATGACCAAATGTATCATTTATGTATTTCAGACCGTCCATATCTACAACGGCTGCAAACAAACGATCATGCGGTTTTGCCCTCTTAAACAGCTTTTCTATCTTCTGGAACATACCGCGCCTGTTAAGCAATCCGGTCATCTTGTCATTTATGGAAAGTTCAAGGAATCGGTTCCTGGTACGTACCATTTCAAGGGCGTTCTTTACAAATCTCAGCCAGTTGCGGTATACTATATTGTATTTTGGGGCATCTCTCAACTCACGCTGCAATACACCATATCCAAGTGTATTATTCGCAAAATGCACAGCAGAAAAATAATATATGGAAGGTGGCTCATTTTTTATAAACTGCTGCGGCAGCATCTCCGAGGTATCGAAAGTTATCCTCTTTTTTAGCTCATGCAGATCGTCAAGTCTATCCTTGGATCTGAACATAACAAGATCCATCTTTTCGGGATAACCCTCTTTTATATCCCGTGAATCATCGAGCCAGTCCTCTCTCAGACAAAGAAAGAAATTTCTCATCGGAGATACAATATAAGCCGAATTATAGATATTCTGTATGCATTCCTCAGGATCACGTGAAGCTGTAAGCTGTTCGGGTATATGGCTCTCCATAAGCAGTCCTATGTCGATATTATCCTCATATACATTCTTAGTATAGTTCCTCATCAAAAAATAGATAGATGTTCTTACTGCATCAAGAGTATTCCTTGCATCAAAGGTACATCCACAGCTCATACCTGTATGCAGTGCCGAAGCTACATCGACCTCGTATGGACTGATCTCTGCTCCGGGCTCGATACGGCGGCGTAAGATATCCACTGCATCTGCTGCACATTTGGCATAGTTTGACTCTATGGAGGTGAGTGTTATATCTGAAAGAAAAGCATCAATTGTAGCCTCAAATCCGAGGACTATCATATCCTCGGGAATATGTCCGCCAAGATGTGTGTATTCTTCTATAAAACCTAGAGCCATATGGTCGCTGGCGGCTATGAGAGCATCCGGTTTTGATACCTTTCCGGATACTATATCCTGTGCAAGCTTTGTACCGCTGTCGAACCAGAAATCACCATAGATTATATGATCCTCAGACACCTCAAGACCATGCTTGTGTATCTCGTCCAGCATTGAGGCAAGACGGTCTTCAGCCTCATAATTGTCCTTGAAACCTGTTAGCAGACAAATATCCTTGCAGCCGTGAACTTCGATAGCATGACGGCAAAGTTCACGCATAAGCTGGTCATTGGAATTCTCAGACACTATAAGATCTTTAAAAGGCTTTCCTACGCTGATACATGGTGCCGATGTTTTTTTGCGTAAATCATTATAGATCTTATTGATAATATCAATTTTATTAGAATAAGTCATACCTATGACATCAACGATGATGCCATCGAACTTACTGTAATTTGGAAGATTATAAATGTTTTTCTCACCGTTGACATATTCTTTCAGATAGAAATTAAACTCCACCATTGATGAGACGACCACAAGATCATAGCCATATTTTTCACACTGAGCCGCTGCACCGATACACACTCTTTTCGGATGGGCAGTTTCGGGCATACAAGTCAGCAGGCAGATAGTTTTACGTTCATTCACAGTGCACACCTCCAGACACTGACATTTTTTATTAATTGATTATAACACACTTTCAATAAAAAATCAACCACTTTTAACCATTTTTTATGATAATTATTTAAAATTTTTGTATTACTACCACAGATACAGCAAAAAGGGCGTGTAGCATACGCGCTCACGCCCTTTTTATCATTATCGTCAGATCATTTACGATCTTTTATAATATTCTTGCTGCTGAAATAAGTCACGAGGAAGTATCCGCCGTATATAGCTGCAAGTATCAGTGAGGTCACAGTTATGGAACGTCCCATATCCTCAGTGCCGAATACCTCCAGAGTCTTTACTGCAAAGTTCATGCCGAATACCGAGTGCAGAACTGCAAGTATCAGGGGTATAAGGAAGAATATGCCTGTCTGTCTGAACAGTGATCTGTTGAGATCCTTTTCGTCTGCACCTATCTTTCTGAGCATCTCATATCTGCCTACACTGTCAGCACTCTCAGAAAGCTCTTTCAGCGCAAGTATCGCTCCGCTTGCTATCAGGAATACAAGTCCTACATAAAGTCCCACGAATGTAGCGATAGCACCGATGCCAACCGAATTGTTTTTAACTTCCTGGCGCGATGTGAACATACATGGACCAAAATCAAGGTTCTTCATCAGTTCGTCGATCTTTTCTTGTACGGTCTTTTCAGCTTCGTCCTTATCATCGGAACGATAGTTGCCGATAAAGTATTCCATTTCCAGCGGACTCGATCCCGTTATAACATCATCGGGTACAACTACAATACCCTCGTTTGACCTTGCAACGTCTAAAGTGATGAATCCATCAACTGTATCATCGTACTGCGATCTCAGCGTTCTGCCGAATACATTTATCTCATCGCCTTTGTCAAGGGTGCGGTCACGCAGTTCTTTATTAAACTTGAAATTGCAGGTAACGATAAAGCTGTCTTTTTCAAGTTCAAGTTCATCTCTGCCGTAAAGTCTCATGAGAGCGTTGTAATCACTGACTTTTACTATTTTCTCGGGGGAATCGAACATTATCATACTATTATTTTTCTTGATGTCCTCAGCATCTTCACCCAGCATTTTTTCAAATGTCAGACTTTCATCAATGTAGGTGTAAAAGTGAGCGTATTCGCTAAAATCATCAATAATATCACTACCCTCATCTTCAACGATCTTTATGAAATCATGTTCCTGATCTTGACCGTTCATGTAGAACTGCATATCGTAATCCGCAGGGCAGAGTTCATTTATATTTTTGTTCAGCGAATTGCGTATGCAAAAGGCTGCTGCCAGCATACATATAGTTACGAAAAGCATAAGGCATATCATCGTCATGGACATTACCATAGTGTTAACCTTGCTGCTGATCTGACGGAAGGTGAAACTGTTAAGACTGCGGAAGTACATACCCTTCATGGACATCACTGTACGCAGAAGCATACCCGATACCGACCAGAATATAAAGAAAGTTGAAACTGCACCAGTTATGATGCTTCCGATGATTTTTGCTCTGCTGAGATCCTGATAGCCCGCAGTTACTGTGTAATAAGCTGCACCCAGAGCTATGGCGGATATGATGAATATAACCACGCATACAATGGGATTTTTCAGCTTTATCTGCTCGGAGCGTTTGCCCGACTGCATAAGATCTATGAGCTTCATCTTTGTGATGACTATGCTGTTGAATACCATAACAACAAAGTACATCACACCAAAGTAGAGGATCGTCTTTGTTATCGCCTCGACCGATACCGTGAACTTGTATGCGGTCATATCAGCTTCAAAAAGGTTTGCAACCAAAGCGCTCATCAGCTGAGAAAGTCCTATGCCCACCAGCAGACCCGCTGCCAGTGAACCCAGACCGATGATACCTGTCTCTACAAGCAGCAGCCTTGATATGCTGCCCTTGCCCATGCCGAGGGTCATATAAAGCGCGAACTCCTTATGCCTGCGCTTCATTAAGAAACGGCTTGCATACACTATCAGCAGCCCCAGCACGCCTGCCACGAAAATGCTTATACCCGAGAGGACAGTGGAAAGCAGATCAATTATCTCATAGCTGCTTTCATTTATCCTCATCATAGCAGCCTGTCCGCCGATCGCATTGAATACATAGAATACCGATACGCCTATCATCAGCGTGAAAAAATATATCGCATAGTCCCGCAGACTTCTGCGGATGTTGCTTACAGAAAGCTTAAAGAGCATCGCTAATGTCACCTCCCAGCAGTGTTACTACATCTATTATCTTATCAAAGAACTGCTTGCGGGTATCCTGACCGCGGTGTATCTCATTGAATATCTTTCCGTCCTTTATGAATATCACACGGCTCGCATAGCTTGCAGTGAAGCTGTCGTGTGTGACCATCATAATGGTAGCGCCGCATTCTGTATTCAGGTAGCGGAAGCGTTCAAGCAGCATCCTTGCACTCTTTGAATCCAGTGCACCTGTAGGTTCGTCAGCAAGCACCAGCTTAGGTGATGTGACTATTGCACGTGCCGAAGCCACACGCTGCTTCTGTCCGCCCGACATCTGGTATGGGTACTTTTTGAGAACATCTGTTATGCCCAGCTGTTCAGCTACGGCATTTACGGCTTTCTCGATCTCACCTGCAGGCTTTTTCTGTATTGACAGTGCCAGTGCGATATTTTCGTAAGCTGTCAGGGTATCCAGCAGGTTGAAGTCCTGAAAGATGAAACCCAGTTTCTCGCGCCTGAACTTATTGAGCGCCTTGCCCTTTATCTCGGTGATATCGCTGTCATCAAGATAGATATGACCTGCGGTAACACGGTCGATGGTGGAAATGCAGTTTAACAGCGTTGTCTTACCGCTGCCCGATGCACCCATTATTGCAACGAACTCGCCTTTATCCACCCCGAAGGATATATCATCTATCGCCTTAGTAAGGCTGGATCGGCTGCCGTAATACTTCTCGATGTTTCTGATCTCCAGTAATTTTTCCATTCTCTTTTTCTCCTTTGCTATTGCTTTTATATAACTGATTTTTACAGTTGTCTTCTCTCTTTTGTTCTATATTTGCGGGGGCTCTCCCCTTCTGTATCTGTATTGATCTTTATATCCGTTTTGCTGTCGCTCTTTCTTTATGCCTTATTATAATGTCTGCTCCTGCTTTAAAAGATCTGTGTACTTTTTCTTTGCCAAAACATACATTACTGTGCATACTGCAAGGGTAGTCATGCCCTGTGATTCGATCGCACCCGTCTGTATAGTATTTATTACCATTCCCATAAGGACTGCTATAACTGTTGCTGCACAAATGATAACTGATATTCTTGTCTTTTTCATAACTATCTGCCTTTCCGCTTCAGCTTTTTTTCGTCAGGGGTTCTTTCCCCTTGGTGTATCTTTATTATATCACGTATCTTGCTGTCTGTCGTTTTTTCTATATTACTTTACATTACAATTTTGTAATGTTGCTTCTTCTTCCTCTATCTCCTCTTTGTATTTCATGGAAGAACATCCGTAGATGAAGGTACTGAAGACGATCATTGTCGCCATTGCAGGATCAAAGACCTCTGTATGCGAGTAGTTTATCACTGCGATCACGAAAAATATTATAGTTGCCAGTGCGCTTATTACCATTATTTTTCTTGTGTTTTCCATAGTTATCATCCTTTCTTCCGTTCACATCTTTCAGGGGTCTTTCCCCTTGCTGTGTCTATATTATAACAGAAGAAAAGCTGTCTGTCGCAATTTCTACATTACTTAACATTACAGTTTTGTAATATTCGCGGTAACATGATATCACCCCTATCCCTTCTGCAGAAAAATGCAGTCGGGGTACGGGGTGTGATAGTTATTACATATTATGCAGTCTGTCCTTGCCGAAAACTATGGTGATCTCTGTATACTCCCCCTGCACCGAATCGGCCTTAACGGTATGTCCAAGCTTTGTGCAGAGCATTTTTACTATATAAAGTCCCATTCCGGTAGACTTTGTGTGCGTCCTGCCGTTTTCGCCGGTAAAGGATTTTTCAAAAATATTCGGCAGATCGCTTTCGGGTATGCCTATGCCGTTATCCCACAGATGCAGTACTGTCCTGTCATCGAGATCCTCAGCGTATACCCTTATCTCATCGGCTTCATACTTTATGCTGTTGTTCATAAGCTGACCCAGTATGAACGCCAGCCACTTTGCATCTGTCATGACCTCAACATCAAGCCCCCGGGCAGAAAGGGATATATTGCGCTCCTGTATCTCGGTGCGGTTCTTCATGGCTGTTTCACCGAAGATACGTTTCAGGGATGCATTCTTTATTATATAGTCCTTTTCTGCGTTGCGGCTCCTGGCATAGAACAGCACGTTCTCGATATAGTCATCTATGCGTTTGAGCTGTTCGGCATACCTTGTACTGCCGTCGTTGTGACACATAAGCTGCAGTGATGCCACAGGCAGCTTTATCTCATGCACCCATAGTTCTATATACTCACGGAACTCAGCATTCTCACGGCGGTATTCCGCGATGCGTTCGCACATGGATTTATCCGTTCGCCTTAACACATCATGCAAAAGCCTGCCCTCGAAGAAATCGGGATCTTCCAGCACTTCCGCCAGCAGATATTTTTTATCCAGTTCATCAAGGCAGTTCACCATTTTATCGTAGTACAGCTTTTTTCTTACAAAAGTCAATACCTCGGAAATGATGCCCCCAATAAGAAATATTGCATCAAGCATGATCATCTGCTCCGCTTCCATATGGAAAGCGTTCATGAAAATAAAAGCGATAACAAGTGCGGCAGCAAATATCCAATAGGCTGCAGCCCTGTCCTTAATATAGTCTGTAAAACTCATTTCAGCACGTACCCCTGTTTCTTGCGTGTTTCGATAGCATCCTCAAAGCCAAGGTCAGCAAGCTTGCCGCGCAGACGGCTGATATTTACCGACAGTGCGTTATCGTTAACGAACTCATCATTATCCCACAGGGCAGTCATAAGGTCATCGCGGGTGACTATCTCTCCCTGTCTGTCAAACAGCAGCTGGAATATTATCATCTCATTTTTGGTGAGCACCTGTTCCCTGCCGTTCCTGGATATGCTGCCCTTGACCGTACTGACCTCTGCATCGTGGAACATCTGGGAGGTGCTTGTCCTGTTAAATCGTTTGAGCACCGCGGATATCCTCAGAAGAAGAATAGTGGGATTATAGGGCTTGGTCACGTAGTCATCAGCCCCGAAGCTCATGGAGAGCACCTCATCTATCTCGGTGCTGCGGCTGGTGAGCATTATCACAGGGGTATCGGTGAACTTGCGGTACTCCTGCAGCAGGGCTTCACCGCCCACGAAAGGCAGGTTTATATCCAGCAGGATAAGGTCTGCATCGGAGGCTTTCATCTGTTCAAGGGTATTGCTGAAATCTGTGACAGCGGAAGCTTCATAGCCTGAATTGCGCAGCAGAGTAGCAACTTCATCGCGGAGGGCATTATCGTCCTCGATAACGAGTATTTTTTTCATATATGTAACTCCTGTATCATAAATTTATACAATATAATTATAAACTATTTATGCAGATACGTCAACCCCGAAGCACTTTCAGCCTTCATGATGCAACGGCATTTATCCGCATAAAAAAACGAGCGTGGGCATATGATCGCTCACGCTCGTAAAATGTTAAGTACCTACACCATGCCGGTAACACTGTGTTTAGCCGCTATTATGCCAAAGGTATAGCACTTGCCCAGTGAAAGTCCCGTCTGGTGGAAGGGATAATCCGCACCGCCGTAGAACTGTCCTCCCAGATTGCCCACGCAGTAAAGTCCCTCTATGGGTCTGCCGTCAGCATCCAGGGCTCTTGCATTCTCGTCGGTGATGACTCCAGATACCTCAGCAGATACACGTATATGCTTTCTCGCTCCCCAGAATGGTGCTTTCTCTATCTTGTGCATATACTTTGCAGGCTTGCCGAAGTCCGTATCCACGCCCTTTTCGCAGAGTTCATTATAACGGTCAACGGAAGCCTTCAGCTTGTCATAGGGTATATCAAGTTCCTTGGCAAGTTCTTCCAGCGTATCGCATCTGTGGAGGTCTATAAGGTTCTTGAATACGCCCTGAGGATTTTCCACCGCACCCGGTATGAACTTCTCCATAACAGCAGGCGGAACTTTACCGCTTACGAACTCATCGTCAGCCCAGTCCATATAGGTGCTGTCATAGACAGTGCAGTACCAGCCCTTCGAGCCTGTTTCCCTGTGTTCGGCATCCAGCATCGAGCCTTTGTATGCAGGCTGGGTTCTCAGGATATTACCCATGTACACAAATCCCGTATACTCATTGGTGAAGCGTTCGCCCTCCATATTCAGGTAGAGGAAAGGTTCTTCAAACATGAGTGCGGAATCGAAATCGTGCATCATCTTTGTATGACCGAGAGGTTCCATAACTGCACCTGCGGATATTGCAAGGATATGACCGTCACCTGTTTTGCCGAACTGTTTTTTATCGAAGTCGGCTATATCGGGACACCATCTTTTTACCATAGCAGGGTTGTTGGTATAGTCACCTGTTGCCAGTATGACTGCTTTCTTCGCATTGTAGCGGATATACCTGCCTTCTTTGTTCTTTGCGATGACAGCGCAAACCCTGCCATTCTCACGCACCAGCTGAACAGCCGGGGTATTATAGAACACCTCCAGGGGTGCACCTGCCTTCTGAACGTTGTCTATGATATTCCTCAGTGCATGACCCACGTTCTTTGGCTTGGGGCCCACCCAAGGTGCCCAGAAGTAGCAGTGGTCATCGCCGTACTCATAGGAATTCTCCCTATCCTGCCAGTGACCTGTGAAATCGCCGCTGGTGCTGATAAATGCACAAAGTCCGTTGCCGTCGTTGAGTAATTCTGCCGAACGCTTATTATCGTCCACTTTGCTGCCGTCACCGTACTCGGTTTCCCTGGTAAGTCCTGCCCTGTTGAGGAACCACATCATAGCTTCCTCGGAGTGTTCTGCATAGGCACGGAGAAGTTTAGTATCTGCACGCCAGCTGCAAAGGCTGTTGGTATGGTGTATCCACTTGGCGATACCTGCCTCGGTGGACTTTGAACGTATTATAGCCGAGCCGCAGTTGCCCTGAGATACAACGCCCGATTCTTTTTGCAGCAGTGCGACTTTAGCGCCAAGCTCCGCTGCTTTACAAGCGGCAGGGACCCCTGCTGCGCCTGCACCTACAACGACGATATCGTAATCGTTTACATCATCAGGTATGATATCCTGCAGTTCACAAACAGAAGCATCCAGTTCCTGTTCAGTGATATTGATATTTTCCTGTGCCATTATTCTTCCTCCTTTTTAAGCACATACTGCCGTCCTCATCAGCGTGGGACGGCAGCTTTTATGGTTACGGTTCGTTAGTCCCTTTTGCGGACTGTATTTCATTTGCTATGGTCTGTGTGTTTGGTAATTCCTGTCGGTCATGCCGCGTAAAGAGTTTATACGGTGGTATGCTTTGGTATCCGTTGGCAGACTTTCGTAATTTGTGCTGACCGTTGTGAGACTTTTGTACTTCGGTTGACCTGTCGCCCCTTGCGGGTCGAGAAATCTGATTCGCTTCGCTGTCAGATTTCGTGCGCGGCAATAAATTTACGCGGATAGTTTGTGCGTATCGTATGGTTTGGTACACGATCGTACAATTTCGTTATTGCCGCGCTTTTTTTGACAGGGGCGGGAGTTTGCTGTGCTATTTACAACATTGTTGCCGCGTCGCTTTTGCGCCTTGACCGAGAGGCTCTGCCTCTCGTGCTCTCCGCAAGCCTGCTAGCGCGAGGCTTGACCGCGCGCTTTGATTCCTTGGCATTCTATCCTCAGTACAGCTGCGTTATCTTCCTGCCAACAATTATGAATTATTCATACCTCAGTGCGTCGATAGGATTCATGTTGCCTGCTCTCTTTGCAGGATAGTATCCGAAGATAAGTCCTGTCAGCATGGAGAATACCAGTGATATGATTATCGCAGGTATCGAAGGCTGTACGCTCAGAGTGATGTACTCCGCAAACTCTGCCGCAAATGAGTTCAGCAGTAACGCTGCTACCTTGCTGAGAAGTATACCGTTCAGTACACCGATGAGTACTCCAATGGTACCGCCCGTAAGACATATTATTACAGCCTCTACCACAAACTGCGAACGAATATCTCCGTTCAGTGCACCAAGGGCTTTTCTTACACCTATCTCGCGGGTACGTTCAAGTATGCTCACAAGCATTATGTTCATAACTCCCACACCGCCTACTATCAGGGATATCGCTGCTATAATTGATATCGCTATGGTTATTACGTTCAGCACCGTGGTTATCATGCCCATTTCTTCCTGCTCGTCGTATATATTCATACGCCATACCTCGTTGTTGCGGTATATAGGCTCGAAGTAATCGTTGATGTACTTCTTTGCAGTCTCGGAATCACAGCTGCTGGTCCAGCCTATCTGTGCTGAGTTAAGGTGAGTTTCCCTTGGTGTAAGACCCTTGGCTTTAAGCATGGTGTTGTAGGGGAAGAACACGTAGGTCCTTATATCCAGCTTTGAATGGGCTGAGTTTATTTTCAGCTGGTTCTTTTCAAGCTCGGTATACTCCATTATACCCACTATCGTAAGGCTTATATTGGCATTTCTCTTCAATTCAAACTTTATGGTCTTTCCAAGTGCGTTATCTGTACTGCCGAAATACTGTTCGCAGAAGACATCCGAAACTATACAGGTATGTCTTTTGCCCTCATTATCAGCGTTATTCGGGGCACGTCCCTGTACTATCTGCTTTTTTAACTGGGGCGGATCGAAATAATCTCCCGATACGCCAAGCAGCACAGCTGAAAATGTCTCGCCGTTTTCATTGACTATATCAGCGGCATCATACACATCGTTACAGCTGTAGGTAAGTTCACCCGGGTGCTGTGCTATGAGATCCTGTACCAATTCCAGTGTGAGGGTATCGTCTTCTTCCGTTACCCTGCCGTTGTAATCCTCTCTCTCTTCCGGAAAGATCGTCAGCTTTACGTCACCTATCTGGTCAAAGGTAGAACTCAGTGTTTTCGATATGGAATTACCTATGGTGGTAATGGTTATTACTGCGCTTATACCTATTATAATACCCAGCATGGTAAGGAATGAACGCAGTTTGTTTATCGCCAGTGAGGAGAATGCCATTTTTATGCTTTCAAGGAAGTTCACAACAGCACCTCCTTTTTATAATCGTCACCGATTATCCTGCCATCGCTTATGGTTATCATGCGCTGGCATTCGGCGGCAAGTTCCGGGCTATGGGTTATGAGGACTATGGTCTTGCCCTCCTCCTCATGGAGTTTATGGAAAAGATCCATAACCATTCTGCCCGTCTTGGTATCAAGAGCGCCCGTAGGTTCGTCAGCGAGGATTATGGAAGGATCATTCGCCATAGCCCTTGCGATAGCTACACGCTGTTTCTGTCCGCCCGAAAGCCTTGCGGGGTCATGGGTGTATCTGTCGGACATACCCACAAGTTCTATGAGCTCCATAGCGCGTTCCGTTCGCTTCTTCTGGGATACGCCCGCATACATCATGGGCATCTCCACGTTTTTCAGGGCACTTATCTTAGGTATAAGATTAAAGTTCTGGAACACGAAGCCTATCTCCTTGTTCCTTATTCGTGAGAGCTGTTTATCATCCAGTGTCTTGGTAGAGGTCCCGTTCAGGTCATACTCGCCATCGGTCTGCCTGTCCAGAAGACCGATAATATTCATCAGCGTACTTTTGCCCGAACCCGAAGCCCCGACTATGGATACGAACTCGCCCTCGTAGATATCAAGTCCGATATCAAAAAGTATCTGCAGCTCATTAGGCTCACCCACGTAGTACTTCTTGGTCACGGATTCCATGTGGATAACGGGGTCACTTTTTCTTTTCATTTACCTTTACCCTCGCTCCGTCCTCTACCTCGGGCAGATCACCGCCCTTGGGGTCTTCGATGATAAGGTCACCGCTTTTGACCTCGCCGCTCTTGACCTCAACATAGAAGTCGCTCTCAGCGCCTTTAACGACCTTTTTCTTTCTGGCGATATAACCGCCCTCATCGTCATCGGCAGGCTCGGCTACAAATACGTAATCACCGCCGTCCTCCTCGATTATACCGGAATAAGGCACACTGAGCTTTTCACCTACATCCTCTATAGTGATATCTACCGAAGCCGTCATACCGATGAGCAAGCTGTCGTTGGTCTCATCGAGTGTGACCTCGACTTTATAGCCCGATGAAGAACCTTCGGCTGAAACATCGGTGGAAACCACGTTTACTATACGTGTTATGGAAGCCGCAAACTCCTCACCGGGAAGCACTTTGGAGGTCACCTTGGCTTTCATTCCCTCGGCGATCTTTGTGATATCCGTTTCCTTGACTGTCAGTTCTATGACGGTCTTATCGGTATTGACTATGGTCATCAGTGAAGGTGATGAGGGTACACTGCCCTCATTTACATTAAGGGCGGTGATTATGCCCGACTGTGGAGCATACACCTTGCACTGCTCGATCTGCTCTGCAAGCTTATCAAGGGTCTTCTGATCGTCGCTGCCGATGTCGAAGGCTTCACCGTCGATAACGTCCTGCAATTTCTGGATAGTGTCGTTCCACTGGGATTCGGTATCATTGTAGCCGTCTTTTGCTGTGGTCACAGCGTCATCAAGATCGGAAAGTCCTGCTTCAAGCTGTTTGAGGGAAGCCAGTACCCCTGTGTAATCGTAGTTGGGGTCATTATTGTTCACAGCGTTATTGTACTCGCCGCAGAGGCTGTTGTACTTTTCATAAGCATCGTCACGGACTTCCTCTGCCTTATCTATAACGCGCTGTGCCCTTGCAAGAGCCGCCTCTTTCTTAGTCTTTGCAGCTTCGAGATCACGCTGGTTCTTGCTGCTGTCGGATTTCTCCTTTTTATCGGAATTATCCATTTTCTTTTTCAGGGTATCATATTCCTCCTGAAGTTCGGTGGGATCGAACTCGCACAGCAGGTCGCCCTCCTTGACCATATCACCAAGGCTGACCTTTACCTCACTGACGGGGCAGGTAAGCTTTGTGGTAACGTCAACAGTGCCGTTGCCGATGACATTTCCCGTAGTGGATATCACCTTTGAAAGGTCGTTCTCCCCCGCGGGTATAGCGGAATACTTTGAGTTAGCCATCATGCTTTCCTTAGCAGCCGATGACAATGCGTTACAGGCATACAGTCCGCCGCCTGCCAGCAGTGCTATCACTGTCGGGATTATGATAGCTTTTTTCTTTACAGCCATTAAAATGCCTCCTTCAATTTTTAAGATCTCCCGCAAAAGACCAAGCTCTCTCTGCCAATATTTGTCATTTTCCAGGACATCTTTTGTTCACAAAACTCTATTCCTTCTGCACAATTTTGGTGGTGCAGTTTTGTGCAAACATATGTTTTTATATTTATTTTAGACATATTTCTGAAACAGTTGTACAAAAACGTACAACTTTTTGACCCTTTTAGGGTGATAGTGAAAGGGTATGCAAACGCATACGTTCACATCAACATGGATATATGCGGTCTGAAAAAAATGCAGATAAAAACTGTCACGCTTTTCATGCAGCACATATCAGGACTATCAACAGGAGGTATCATTATGAACCAGATCAACAACACAAGCAAGAGTTTTATGATGTACAAGGAGTGGGAGGAGACCTTCCTCGCACTGGAAAGCGATGCCGAAAGAGGCGAACTGCTGAGAGCGCTGTTTGTTTTTGCACGCACAGGAGATATCCCCGAATTCAAGGGCGGGCTGAAGATAGCTTTTCTGCAGATGAGCAATCAGCTTCGCCGCGATGCGGAAAAGTACGAGAAAAAATGCGAGCGCAATCGTGCGAATGCCAACAAGCGCTGGGGCAACAACAATAATGCGGTCGCATCCGAAAGCATACCAAAGGATGCCGTTTATGCCGATAAAGATAAAGAAGAAGATAAAGAAAAAGATAAAGATAAAGATAAATATAAAGATGAGGATGAGGATAAAGAAAAAGATAAGGATAAAGACGAAGAGCGTCCTGCTGTGCAGGGACCCGTTAATGATCTGACTTCGTCAGAGCCCCCCGCCCCCATCAGAAATAAATACGGTGAATTTGGTAATATCTTATTATCCAATGAAGAACGTGAGCAGCTGATAAAGCGCTTCGGTATGCATCTTACAGACGTATGCATCGAACGCATGGATTCCTACATGGAGCAGACCGGCAAGTGCTACAACAACTGCTATGCCAAGCTGAAAAACTGGATATCCGAGGAACATGAAAAAGTCAGGCATAAGCGCACCAACGGCTCTGAAAAGGAGCACACTTACTTCACCGACAAGGAGCTGGAAGATTATGAACACTATGCCCGCACACAGGCTTCAGATGACTTTGCCAAAGAGCTCGAAGCCATTGTCCGCGCCCAGGAAGCTCGTGAAAAAAATAATAAAATTCTTTTATCAAATATATTATAAGCTATTGATAATATTATAACATTCACAAAATACTTCGTCAAGATTGATGATGTGGGCTATACAAAATTCGACAGAATGCACAATTGCAAAAGTTTATCCCCCCACCCATTAACCTCAAAATGACCCTAGCGCGGGGCGCCGATTCGTAACCAACATAGTGTGTATGGGCAGTTTGTTTCTCGGTGTCCGCTGTATGCTATTTCGGAACACCAGTCCCCTCGCGCGGGCTCGCAACACGTTACCAACATAGTGTGTACGGGCAGTTCGTTTCTCGGTGTCCATTGTAAGCTATTTCGGAACAACAGTCCCCTAGCCCGGGGCGCCGATTCCTAACCAACATAGTGTGTACGGGCAGTTTGTTTCTCGGTGTCCATTGTAAGCTATGTTGAAACAGTAGTTTTCTCGTGCGGGCACGCAACACGTCACATACAGCGTTAGTATTGTTATATAATCCCCTGCAGCCGATGCCCAAAAAGCAACGCGCGCTGCCGATAATGACAACGCGCGTTTCTTTGTTATTTTACAGTACAGAGGTCTGTATGGTATAAAGCGGTTTAGTCTTCATCAAAGTTCTGCAGTGCATCGTAGCCCTGCTCGCCTGTACGCACCTTGATGACGTTCTCTATTGGATAGATGAACAGCTTGCCGTCGCCGTAGTTGCCTGTATACAGGGCGCTTCTTGCTGCATCAATCACCTTGCTGACAGGTACTGCGCATACAACTATCTCAGCCTTTACCTTAGGCAGCAGGTTCATCTCGATAGAAGTACCTCTGTAGTAATGGCGCTGACCGTTCTGCATACCGCAGCCGATAACGTGGGTAACGGTAATACCTGTTACGTCGATAGCTTCCATAGCCTGTATAAGTGCCTGGAGCTTCTGCTCCTTGAATACGATGACAACCTTGGTCATTCTGGGGTGACCGTCAGAGGTGGGTGCTACATAGCTTTCTACTTCTACTGCCTTTTCTACGGGCACCTTCAGTGCAGGCACCTGACCTTCCACCTTCTTCACGCTCTTAGCGTCGTCCTTGGTGTAGCCGTATACGGATGCTTCGTTCATGGAAGGAGCGAAGTCTGCATAGGAGGATACCAGACCATGCTCGGTGATATCCATACCGATGATCTCTTCCTGCTCGGAGGCTCTGAGACCCAGTGTTTTCTTGATGATGAGGAATGTGATAGATATAGCCACTGCTGCCCATGCTGCGACTGCTGCAAAGCCTATGAGCTGAAGTCCCAGCTGCTCGAAGCCGCCGCCGTAGAACAGACCCTCAGCCTTGATGCCGCCGCATTCAAGCTGGATAGCGTATCCGGGAGAAGTCTTTGTAGCGAACAGACCTACAGCGATCGTGCCCCAGATACCGTTCATCATGTGAACTGCCACCGCACCAACGGGGTCATCAATGTGGAGCTTATAATCAAGGAACCATACGCCGAAGCATACCAGGAAGCCTGATACGATGCCGACGAGGACAGCGCCCAAGCAGTCCATTACATCACAGCCTGCGGTGATGCCTACAAGACCTGCCAGTGAACCGTTGAGGCACATGGAAACATCGGGCTTGCCGTATTTCAGCCATGTGAATACCATACAGGTAACTGTTGCGATAGCGGGTGCTACTGTTGTGGTGAGGAATATGGAATCGAGCTGTCCGACTGTGGAAGCTGCTGCAGGGTTGAAGCCGTACCAGCCGAACCAGAGGATGAACACGCCCAGTGCGCCGATAGTAAGGTTATGACCGGGGATAGCGTTTACCTTGATATCTCCGTCCTTGGTCTTTACGAACTTGCCGATACGGGGGCCGACGAACTTAGCGCCGATGAGGGCACAGACACCGCCAACCATGTGAATCGCACATGAACCCGAAAGATCGTGGAATCCCATCTGAGCCAGCCAGCCGCCGCCCCATATCCAGTGAGCTTCAACGGGGTAGATGAATGCGCTGATGATACCTGAGTATACACAGTACGAAAGGAACTTTGTACGCTCAGCCATAGCGCCTGAAACGATAGTCGCGGTAGTTGCGCAGAACACAAGGTTGAAAACGAACTGATCCCACGCGAAATTTTCGTAGCTTGTGAAGATATCGAATCCGGGCTTGCCTATAAGACCTGCAGCGTCCTCACCGAGGAGAAGTCCGAAGCCTATGGCGATGAATGCCACTGTACCGATGCAGAAGTCCATAAGGTTCTTCATAATGATATTGCCCGCGTTCTTTGCCCTGGTGAAGCCTGTTTCCACCATAGCGAAGCCTGCCTGCATAAAGAATACCAGCGCAACAGCTATCATGAACCATACGCCGAATACAGTCTTATCGGAAGCCTGTGTGACTTCCTGTACAATTTCCTGTACGTCCATTAGTATTACCTCCCAAATAAAAAGGTGCGCAAGTCAGATAAAGACTCACGCACCTCATTGTGCAAAATATTCTTTTCAAGCGCTTGTGTCAGCAACCCCATTGACGGTCTGCAAAAACAAAAGGCTGCAAAGCTTTTACACCTTGCAGCCCCGTTGCTGTTCATGTGTCATATCATACACCAAGTTCTGCCATTTGTCAACCCCAATTTTACGACTTTGGCATATTTTGCCTATTGAAGTTTTCCTATGCGAATAATTTATGTTGAACTGCAACAAGATTTTCACCAGACGTTGACTTTTGCCCCTGAAAGTGGTATCATTGTACTGTAATATGATATACAGGACGATGACGTTCACGACAGGCTATGGTCTGCTGTGGGCGTTTTATTATTTTACGGAGGGATCATCATGGGCGGTCTGCATGAGGAATGCGGCATAATAGGTATATTCGGGAAAGAACATCAGCCGTTGGCGGAAACGGTGTACTACGGGCTGTATGCCCTTCAGCACCGCGGTCAGGAGGGCTGCGGCATAGCTGTATGCGATGACGGTGTGATAACAGCCCACAAGGACACAGGTCTTGTGGGAGAGGTATTCGATCACAGGAGCCTTGCTGAACTCCCCTGCGGCACTATGGCGATAGGTCATGTAAGGTACTCCACCACAGGGGGCAACGAGCGCAGGAACTGTCAGCCGATAGTAGTCAATCATCAGAAGGGGCGCATGGCGATAGCACACAACGGCAATCTTTCAAATGCGGCAGAACTGAGATCTGCACTGGAGCTTACAGGTGCCATATTCCACACCACATCGGACACTGAGACCATAGCTTACGAGATAACCAAGATGCGGCTTAAAAAGCCTTCCATAGAGGATGCTGTGCTGGGGACTATGGATATAATAGACGGTGCATACTCACTGGTGGTAATGTCACCTACCAAGCTGATAGCAGTGCGCGATCCCTACGGATACCGTCCCCTTTGCTACGGTACCATGCCTGACGGCGGTTATGCGGTGGCATCCGAAAGCTGTGCGCTGACTGCAATCGGTGCCGAATTTGTCAGGGATATAGAGCCTGGAGAGATGCTGATATTCTCAAAGGACGGTATGCGTTCGGACAGATCGCACTGCGGCATCAAGCCAAAGCAGACCTGCATATTCGAGTACATATACTTCGCAAGACCCGATTCGGAGATAGACGGTGTGAGCGTGCACAACGCAAGACTAAGGGCAGGACGGATACTGGCTGAGGAATGTCCTGCGGATGCGGATATAGTTATAGGCGTGCCTGATTCGGGGCTTGATGCGGCACTGGGATTCTCACAGGCATCGGGCATACCCTACGGCATAGGGCTGATAAAGAACAAGTACATAGGGCGAACCTTCATAGCGCCTACGCAGTCAACAAGGACGGACAAGGTGCGCATAAAGCTGGCAGCAGTCAGCGATACGGTCAAGGGCAAGCGTGTGGTACTGGTGGATGACTCAATAGTGCGCGGCACCACGGGCGGACGAATAGTAGCGCTGCTGCGTGAGGCAGGGGCTAAGGAGATACATTTCCGTGTAAGTGCGCCTCCCTTCCTGCACCCTTGTTATTACGGCACTGATATTGACTCGGAGAAGGGTCTGATAGCAGATCATCACACACCCGAGGAGATAGCAGCCATGATGGGTGCAGACAGTCTGGGATATCTGCCTGTGGAAAGAGTAGACGAACTCAACTGCGGCGCAGGCTGCTGCAAGGCTTGCTTCAACGGAGAATACGGCACAGCCATCCCCAAAGGCGCACACAAGGACAGGTATGAGATGAAGATATCCCTGACCCGTGATGCCAATACGCAGCTTACATTGTGATGATGATAAGTTTGCTTCTCGACAGCCTTTGTCAGCTATGAAAAAAGATGCCGGCACAGGCGAAGTGACCTGTCAGCCAAAACAAAAGATACAGCAAAAACGCAGCTGCACCGGAATGTGCGGCTGCGTTTTATTTGTTCGTATACCAAAAGACCGGCTGTTTTCACGGTCGGTCTTGTAGTACTTTTTTCTATATCATTGTTTTCTCCGCATACGACGGCTGACAGACTTGCTTCGGATCAGATACCGTTCTGTCCGAACAACGCATATTCAAGATCAGGTACTGTTATTATCATGATCTCGCTTATCTTTTCCGTAGTTTCCATGCAGACCGCCTGCCAATGGGTATCATCCAGTTTTGAACTGACAAAGCGTATGGTATTATCACATCTGCCTTCTTTTACGAGTGTGGTTTTTTCATTTTCGTCAATGATCACCGCGAAGCTTTCAAAAGGACATCTTAGACCAAAACCGTTATACTTGACGTAGCTTTCTTTCAGTGTCCATATCCTGTAAAAGGGTAGGGCTTTGTCTTCGATGCTATCGAGAAACTGCACTTCCCTTTCAGAAAAGCGCTGATACACAGATCTGAAATCTATGGCTTTTATCTCTTCCACATCAATTCCCATATCAGAGTCACCGACTGCACATACTACCCATTCACCCGAATGTGATATATTGAACCTGATCTCACTTCCTGTGAGAAAGGGCTTACCGCTGTCCCCGCACCCGAAGACTATATCACTGCCGTAAAGATCATATTGCCTGAAAAGCGCATATCTTACCAGCAGTTCCGCAACAAGACATCTGATCTTATCTTTTTCAAAACGGTACCTTTCTATGCGTTTTTTTCTTCCTTCGGATACTATATCCTCAAGATCGGCTATCTCTTTGTAACCGCTTATTTTTCCTATATTCAAAGCATATAGATATATCAAAGCAACACACCTCCCTTATTTCAGACCACCTCTCCGTTATCTATCTTTATGAGCATTTTTTTCAGCTTGATATCAAACATGAACAGTACAGCAAAGTAAAGTACCAGAAGAATGATGAAAGCATAGATAAAAACAGGCAGACTGAATACAAACGGCATATAATCTCCTGTCTGCAGCGAAAGCATCCTCAGTATCGCCTTTGATGTAAAGACAGCGGGAATAACACTTATGATAAATGCCGCGATCATAATGGGGAAATAAATATTGACCAGCATTTTTCTTATCTCATGTCTAAGATATCCGAGTTTTCTGAGATAGATAAAATTCAGGGAATTATCCTGGAAGTTCAGAAGCAGTACAAGGAATATCAGCAGCAGACCGAATACACAGCCCAGCACCTGATCTATAACTGCACTTATGCGGTTGGATACATTCGCATCGTCAAGCTGCTTTAAATAATCCTCATGGGACAGAACTTTCATCCCGTCTGTATTTTCAGGAAGTTCATGACACCAGATGCCGTTATACGCTTCGGGGTCATCACCGTTAAGACGATCCCAATACCCAAGGTTTACGTATACCGAATCCATTGATGCATTATCTGCAACAGCCTTGACTTTGAAAGTATATTCTTTGCCGTCATATTCGGCTGACAGTTCATCGCCTGCTTTCACGCCGAACACTTCCGATGTACGAAGACTTACCGCAGCTTCCCGATCATCCAGTGAAACGTCGTCATCTCCGCATCTGAGGACGAATGCCTTACCGCCATTGTTTAAAGCTGTAAGTTCCAGTTCCCCGATCTCGGTTTTTCCCTTGAAGAATACCGCTTTATCGGTCCTGAAGTACTCACAGTCCTCTTGTTTATCGGCAGAGGTATGTTCAAATCTTATCTCATAGCCGAAATCTCTTCCTGCTGTAAGTGAACTGTAAATCTTGCTGCTGCTGAGATTAAGTGAGAAGCTTACAAGAATCAGTACAAGATATACAAACACCGATATCAGCATAAGCAGTATATTGAAGGGTTTTCTTAGTGCAAGTCTGCTTGAAAAGGAGTACTTTGAAACTATGACCTTGGATACTTTTTCAGCTGTTCTGTTTATAAAGCCGTTCTCCATTTCTTTGGTCTGTCCGCTGAGGAGAACTGATGGTTCTTCGCTTCTGTAAACTCGTGAGGCGATAAGTGCACCAAGACTAATAACAGCGGATACCAATATCACGCCCATAAAAAAGCTGCTGAAAGCTAAACCTCTTTCTGCATGATCAATATGACAGGAGATCTTGTAATTTTCCAGAAGGATATAAGAAAAATAATAGCCTGTACCCATGCCTGCCAGTGAAAAGATCATACCGATAGCAAAAGAGATGATCATGTATACCTTTGTTATGCTGTTGCTTGTAAAGCCAAGAGAACGAAGCAGCCCCATATTTTTCCGCTCAAGTTCAAACTTCTTTTTATAGAACATATAAAATATAAAAAGTGTTATGAGCAAAAGACATACCAGAAATGTCATTGAAAGCACAGAATTCGATTCAAGGGCTGTCCTGAACATTTCATCGTACTCGTCCGTTACCGATTTGCGGCTGAGGACCTTTTTATTAGCATCTATCGAACACTGAACAAAAAAGTACATGAAGGATGTAAGAAAAGTTAGTATGCACAATATAACTGTATTAGCCTTATTCTTTTTAAAATAGCCTAATGACTGCTTAATTATACCGTTCATTATCCGATCCCCCAGTCTATTTCCATCGGTGACCTCGGAGCAGGATTACGTTCATCCTTTATAACTGTTCCGTCTTTCAGTGTGATGACTCTGTCTGCGGTCATAGATATTTTGAGATTATGTGTTGCAAAAACCACCGTTATACCATACTTCTCCTTCATATCATGAAGAAGCTGTACTACCTGACGGCTGTTCTCTTCGTCAAGGGCTCCCGTAGCCTCATCACAGAATAATACTTCGGGCTTTTTTATCACAGCCCTGGCTATAGCTGTACGCTGCCTTTGTCCGCCGGAAAGCTGTGAAGGATATTTATCGAGAAGACTGCCGATACCGAGTGCATCCGCAATCTCGTTCAGGGGGATATTATTCTTTCCCTTTCCTAATTCTATATTCTCACGAACAGTCAGTTCGGAAAGGAGCATATAATCCTGATAAATATTGCTTATCCTGTTTCGTCTGATATCTGCAAGCTGCTTTTCTCTGATATGATTGATATCAGTACCGTCTATATAAGCTGCGCCCGATGAAGGTGAAAGAAGTCCTGACATGATATTCAGTAGAGTTGATTTTCCCGAACCGCTCTGTCCGAGCAGAACATTGAAAGTATTCTCTTCAATATCAAGATCTATTTTTTTCAGCACATTCTCCTGAACACTGTATGACTTTCCCACACCTTTTACTTCGATCAAATTCTTCATCTTTTCCTCCTGTATCCGAGACCTCGTTTTTCACAAAATGCAGCATCAAGTTCCGGCTGTCCGTAACTTCAGTTTACATCTTATCTTACTGCACATAAGCTGTTGATATACTGCCTTTTGCAAACCTGTCTCTGAACTTTTCCGCTGTCTGTACGCGGGAGATAACCACACTTTCTGATCAGGACCTCTGAGGGGACTATACCAAAGTTGGCAGCAACCTCAGTTCTTACCTTATTTATGATATTATTCATTTCCGATTCATCGTTCTCATCAGTTTCAACGATTATGATAAGATCTTCATCTTCACCGTTATCTACTGAGAATGCAACTGATGTAGCTGCTTTTCCTTCGGTGGCATTAAGTATGAATTCTTCAATATCCTGCGAATAGATGTTCTTTCCGCGTATGATTATCATATCCTTTTTTCTTCCCACAACATAAAGATGATCATCATGCATGAATCCCAGATCACCTGTTGCAAAGCATTTCTCACCATCTTCTGATTCAAAGAACCCGCTGTCATCTTCATCAAGCCAGTAGCCGTCAGCTACACTGTCGCCTGAGACGATGACCTCACCTATCTCATCTTCACCGAGAACTGTACCGTCATTGATATCGATAATGCTGAGCCCTACACCTTCGCACACCTTTCCGCAAGATACTATGTCAAGACCGTCATCGTTGTAGCTGATGATATTTTCACGAAGTTTTGCTTCATCAAGAGTAACGTACCTGTACCCTTTTCCCGGGATATGTGTAGATACCACAAGAGTATTCTCCGCAAGTCCGTATGAAGGATTGATCGAATCAGGTTCAAGACCATATCTCTTCATTTTATCTGCAAGTACTGACAGTGTGCTGTTACGCACTAGTTCAGAACCATTTATAGTCAGGCGAACTGATGAAAAGTCAAATTTTTCAAGGGTCTCCTCAGGCAGTTTCATGCACATCTCGTATGCGAAATTCGGGGCAATAAGCACTGTTCCGTGATAAACACTTGCTGCATTGAACCATGAATCAGGCTGTTTCATAAATGAATCAGCGGATGAAAAGCAGCTGCTTCCGCCCTGAACGATGGGATTGATATTAGCGCCTATAAGACCCATATCAAAATGGAGAGGGAGCCATGTTACGAACACGTCAGTTTCACAGAATTTAAGACGATCACGCATAATACGACACGTTGCATAGATATTCCCGTATGTTATTCTCACGCCCTTAGCGCTTTTGGTAGAGCCTGATGTATACTGGAGGTATGCGATATCATCCTCATTTATTTCAATTTCGGTATATGGCCTCGGAACATAATTATCTATGGTACAGATGAACAGTTCTTCTGCCATATCGCCTAACCACTTGTTCAACTGAGGAACATATCTTTCGGCAGTTATGATATATTCAGCATCGCAGTTTTCGATTATGTGCTTCAGATTTTCTATCTGCTTTTCTTCGTTTATCTCATAAAGCGGTACGGCAACTGTGTTTGAAAAAAGACAGCTGAAATATGCTGTAAGATAATCAACAGATGAAGGGAGAAGTATCAGTGCTCTTGAACCACGGGTTTTTATTCCCTGAAGATAGCCTGCAAAATCCATAACTCTTTTGCCGAATTCACCGTAGGTCACATTCTCAATAACTTCATAGCCATCAAAAAACAGATACAATCTTTTATCCGCTTTCTCCTTAAAATTCTTTTTTATCACATCACATATTATTGACATTATAATTCACCTTAATTTATCCTTTCATTTCTTCTGTACATTATCAGTGCTAAACAGAATATCGCTGTGAAAAGCACCGCCATCAACGCTGAACTGCTGTTCAGGACTGTATTGCCGCTGAACACTTTATCAGCCCATGTATAACTGATGCTCTGCGGCATACATTTTCCTATCACACGCATCATCTTGCTGCTCCAGCTTCCAAAAACGCCCGAAAGAATGGCTGAAAAACAAGCTATGAGATTTCCTGTCATTATAGCTGACGAATTATCTCTGACTGCCGAACATATAAGCAGCGCCAATGCCGAGAACAGTCCTGTTACTACAAAACAAATGAACATTATCTTAAAACATCCGGCTATGGAAGTATCCAGGAACAACAAACTGCATACAATGTTTGATATACAGTATGGCAGGAACATTGATGCCCAGTTGAACACGAGATAAGAAGACATATATTCAGTCAGGCTTACTCCCATTATCTGAAGACGTTCTTTTATATTGTTCTGCCTGTCGCTGATGAATAGCTTCATATTCAACACAGCCTGTATCAGAAGTATACACAGATTCATATAGAACGCTTCCGAAAAACTATTTTTGGACTTTTCGGGTACATAATCACGTTGAATAACGCTATCCAGCGCCTTTTGTACCTCATCTCCTTCGTAAGATACAGCTGATACCGCCTTGCCGTTTTCGGTCATTATCGCTCCCGAATATACTCTTTTATACATCGTCAGCTTATCGGGGATATCATCCATGATATCATAGGATATCCCTTTATTCTCAAGGTATGAAACAAGCTGCGGGGCATTTCCTATGACTGCTATCCTCATCGGCGTCTGATCACTGCTGTTCATATAAAACGAGAACAGGACTATTAGCGGTAACATGATCACTGATATGATCATTCCCATTTTATTACTGAAACTGCGCCTATAATTTACCGCAGCACACTTAAAGATCTTTTTCATATTGTTTCACCACGATCTATGATATAAAAAGTTGGATCCGGAATATTTTCCCGGTTATTTTCAGCAGTATGACAGAACAAATGAATGCAATAAGACAAATAGCTGCCAGACCACTTGGATCGGAACCGTAAACATAGCTGCCTATACCATAATTTATCCATTTAACTATCGAAAGATCTGACAAGATCAAACCTGCTTTTCCCAGCACACTTACCGGGAAGAATATCCCTCCCAGCAGGCAAAGCACCAGCTGCACGACACCAAGTATATTGTTGCAGGATGATTCATCTCTCAATAATATACAAAGAAAAACGCCCAGACATACCGAGAAGAATCCGAGTATAATATATGCTGCAAATACCACCAACATATTATTTCCGTAATCAACACCGAAGAAACATTTCAGAACAAGCATATATATAAATATAGCCAAAGCATCACATATCATCAGTGCAGCTACCTTTGAATAGTAGATATATCTTTCATTTACAAGGGAATAAGCTATCCTCATATTGGGCAGCTTTACATTCTCCTCCATTATCATATTGGAAGCCATGGTGCCCATGGTAAGCTGAAAATATATCATCACTGTAATTCCGAAATAATCAAATGAGGTAAGGCTCGCTGTAAATCTTCCCGAAAGCAGCATTCCGAGAAGAACAAACATCAACACAGGAAATACGAACATATAGATAAGTATAGCAGGTTTTCTGGCTATATTATAACTTATATCAAACTTTAAAAGATTGAGTTTTCCCATGTTCAACCTCCCTGATCCCTCAATTTGGTACCTGTGAGTTTAAGAAAGATATCTTCAAGATCAAGCTTTAATGTATTTACCGAAGCAACACATGAACCTGTTTCAGTAAAAGCAGTCATCACCTGATTGATACAGTTTTCATTGAGTTTATGGTCGTATTCTATCGTAACGGAATCATCCGTCACCTCAAGAACTGTTACACCTGATAAATTGCCTATCTTCTCAGTCAGCTTATCCGGAATGTTCTCAGATTTAAAAACAGCCACTGCCTTTTCGGTATATTCCCTCCTGATGTTTTCAAGAGTATCATTAATAAGCACCTTTCCGTGATCTATGATAATAACATCATCAGCTATACTTTCCACTTCATCCATATAATGAGTGGTATATATAACGGATGTCCCCTTATCACGCAGTGACTTTATAGACTCGAGAATGAAGTTTCTCGACTGGGGATCTATTCCCACTGTCGGTTCATCCAGTATGATCACCTGAGGAGAATTAACAAGGCTGCAGGCTATATTCAGTCTTCGTTTCATGCCGCCTGAGAACGTTCCTGCCTTTTTATCTTTAACAGATGAAAGACCTACAAATTCAAGTGCATCATCACATATCCTATTAAGTTCACTGCCTTTTGCGCCGTAAAGCCCTGCAAAAAACCTTAGATTCTGCATAGCGGTAAGATCTTCATATATAGCCAGACTTTGAGGCACTACTCCGATCTCTTTTTTGAAACGCTTCATACATTTCTTTATATCTTCGCCTTTATACAGGATACTTCCATTATCCTGTCCGATCAGAGAACTGATCATATTTATCGTTGTACTTTTGCCTGCACCGTTTGGTCCCAGGAAAGCAAGGATATGTCCCTTCTGTAACGAAAAGCTAAGATCATCTACTACTACATTACCGTCATATTCCTTGGTTATACCGTTTATTCTGATTACTTCTTCCAACTTCAGACCTCCTCTCAGCTGCAACATTTCTTCCCAGAACAATTCCGGTCAGGATCTTTCCTGCTATCGCAGACATGATAAGAATTATACCAATAAGTATATACATCGAAGCAATACCTATCTTATCTACAATAAATCCACTAGCAAGTGCACCTGCCGAATAGGAGAAAATGACTATCATACCTACTGCTGAAAAGTACTTTACCATACTGTTATCCCTGACACTTTTGATGATATTCTCAAGTGTTGACATAACAGTCTGCCAGCAAATACCGCCAAGCATAAATATAAGAAAGACTACAGCCAGCCTGGCATTTTCAGTATTTTTGAAATATATACCTGCACCTGCCATAAGTATGCCCATTGCAGCTATCCCGCTTTGAAAGAATGACTCTTTCACAAAATATCTCTCCAGAAATGTTGAGATAATGAATACACCGATACCGGATATGCCGATACAAAGTCCGATATGCTGCGCTGATGCATTATTTATCGCTCTGAATATTTCCGCGAGCTGAGCATCTACCATCTGTATACATATCGTTACAATGAATGTCAGCGAAAGAAAAACTGTAAACAGGTTTCTGTTCTTATCATATTTATCTGATGCGATGTAACGGGTCTCCTGCTTTTCCTTTTCTGTATCGTCCTGCGGCTTTTCAAGAGTAATTGCGATCACTGCTGATGCAAAAAGGAGCAGTATATTGATCAGCATTATTCTTTCATAAGTCGCAAAACCCGTTATGATACCGCCGAGTATCGGACCTGTGAATCTTAGTAGTTTGAATATCTTTTCGCTTTTTTCTGCGCTTTGAGCAGAAGCTGATGCAAGAAGCTTATCTTTTGCTATACTTATGATCGAGAAACAGGACGCTGTAAGGAATATATATACAAACACCCGTTTTTGATCAGAAGGTGTAATATGCATAAGTAAATTCACCAATATATCCGCAGCAGCCGCTGCAAGTATTGCAGCTTTGCCTGTAGTAGGTCTGAGAACTGCTGACATTATACCGTTGAAAAGCGCCATGGCTCCTGAAAAGCAGAAGGACATCACGCCAAGTCTTACAGGTGTGATATTGCCGCAGTAACCTATATTCCATATACAGCAGACAAGGGTCGTCCATATTGAAACTGATGATAAGATCTGTACGGCATACAACTTTTTAATATTATTCATCGGATAATGAACCTCCGTATCATATCCACGGCAGAGAAGGTATCTCTGCCGGATGATATGACTTTGTATTTTCTGAAACTCACTTTGTTCCTACTACAAAGAACAGTACAAGAAGTGCAAAAGGATAATCTGCTTCAAGGAATTTTAACGCACCCGCTTTTGCCTTATCGATATCTTCTTCGACAAGAAGATCATTATCGATCATAGTACTCATCTCCTCATAGTCCACCTGAGGAATGAATGCTTCGATACCTACTTCATCACTGTTAACAGGGAGAAGTTCAAAATCTACCTTGCTGAAATCAGCTGCTTTCAGCATCCTCCAGAACTTTCTGCCGATAAATCTGTCGCCGCCTTCGATGACCTGCTCCTGGATATGCTGACCGAGAGCGTATGAAAGCTCGGGGATCGGAGGATCTATTATACCGAATAATCCTTCATCTACATCAGTAATAAGTATCTTTCCGCCCTTCTTGAGAGCACGATAAGCATTTGCCAGCGCAAGATCAACTCCGTGTACGTGCTGAAGCACCAGTCTTGCATACACCAGATCATAGGACTCAGCCTCAAGTTCAATATCTGTGATATCTCCATGAATGATCTCAACTCTGTCATTAAGCTCTGACGGAAGAACATCAGAACTGTAATTTACAAAATCCTCATCAAATTCAATACAGGTTATGTTTGCATTTGGAAAGATCTTGCTTAATTTTCTTGTGATAGTACCGGGGCCGCTGCCGATCTCCAGTATTCTTAAAGGAGCGTTGGGATCCTCAACATATCTTCTTATGAGTGTTTCCTCTCTTCCCCAGGTAAGGTTAGCCTGGACCTCCATTCTCTTGATAAGTCTTTCGCACTTTTCGATCTGCATAATGATTACTTCCTTTCAATAAGTATATTTTTTATTATCCCTTTCATAATGTATTTGATATCAGGGATCATAATATCCATTTCGTTAAGCAGTACTTTTGTATTGCTAAGATCAACCATGACCTTTTGCTGTGATCTCTCACTGCTCAGAGAAACCATCACCTGTCTTGCCAGAGGATAATTCTCCTCTGCAAGCTCGCAACATTTATCATACCATTCCTTCCAATCCGTCTTCTGCATACCTTCACTGTCAAACAGTTCAGAAAGTGCTATCTCCGAATTGATATCAGGATTGACTATGTGGTATATCATTGATTTTTTTCTGTTTAATGAAGCATATCTTACAAGCCTGCTGACAATATCAACAGGGATACAGTTAAGGTTCATGCTTATCTCGGGGTACATATTGATATGTTTACAAAACGAAGTCATCTTATAGAACATATCTTCATTTTCCTTTCCTCCGCTTTTGCAGCCTGTTATCCTGCCGATACGGAAGATCTGGATATCATAATCCTTATCCATGAACTTCTTTATTATATGCTCTGCTACGCATTTGGACTGTGAATAACCAAGTTTAAGATTATTTACATCCAAGGTCAGGCTTGTTTCATCAACTTCACCCATAGCATAATCTTCATCGGCAAAAACTGAGATAGTTGATATATAAGTCATAGACTTGCGCTTTCCTTCTGAAAGGATCTTCAATATCTCTTTGGTGCCGTCAACATTAGTACGTTTTATCTGCTCATACGGCAGTGAGAAGTTGACGCTTGCTCCGTTGTGACAGATGATATCAACATTTTCACACAAACTTCCGAACTTTGCATCATCAAGTCCGAACTGCGGCTTTGAAAGATCGCTGCTGAGTGGAATGATACGGTTTCTGTATTCTTCATTCCACACATCCCACTTCTTCATTCCCGTTTCGATGCGTTCCATAGCCTTTTCATCGTTTTCGGCACGCACCAGACATATAAGCTTCTTTACCTTGCTGTCTTCCAGAAATTCTCTTCCGAGATATGCACCAAGAAATCCTGTGACACCGGTCATCAGAACTATACCGTTTCCGTCTGAAAACGGTCTTGTATCCTTCGGAATATCATCGAATCCTGCGGTTTCTCTTTCTATACTGATATTCTTTCGCTGAGTGAGCTGTCTGTTTTCTAAATACATCTTTACAGCAGCAGCAACATCCGATACTACAGATTTTCCCGAGAAAAGTTCAAAGGGTATCCTGACCCCTACTGCATTCTCGATCCTTATCTTCATATCATAGAAACTCAGGGAAGTGCCTCCGAATTCATAGAAATCAGCATTTCTTCCAACATCATTGATCGATAGTATATCTCCATATACTTCTGCGACTATCTTTTCATATTCATCTCTTGGGGGTTCATACCCTTCATCCTCAAATTCAAGCGGATATCCCGAAAGTTTTTTACGGTCAGCTTTACCGTTTGTATTGACCGGTATCTCATCAATGAAGCAGTAAACTCTGGGTATCATGTAATCCATAAGATATTTTGAAAGATTTTCGGATATTTTATCCTTGTCACGATGTTCCGCAACTACAAACGCTGCAAGTACCTGCTGACCGTTATCTTTTTTTCTCACGATAACGACCGCATCATCAACACCTTCTGTTTCCTTGATGCGATTCTCAATTTCGGCAAGCTCTATCCTCTGACCTCTTATCTTTACCTGAAGGTCTATCCTGTCCATATAAATTATACTGCCGTCCTTGTCAAGTCTTACCAGATCTCCCGTATGATAAAGTCTTTCATAAGGTCTTTGACTTTCCCAAGGACACGGAATAAAAGCTTTTGCTGTCTTTTCAGGTGAATTCAGATAGCCTTCCGCAAGCCCGATACCTGATATGAAAAGTTCTCCTGCTATCTCAGGCGGTTCAAACATCATCTCTTTATTAAGCTTATAAAGCCTTATATTTGATATAGGCACACCGATCGGTATGATATTTCCGATATCAGATGGATCGATGATATGACATGAAACATCTATGGCAGCCTCAGTTGGTCCGTAAAGGTTTGCAAGTTCGGCATCAAGTACAGAACAGAACTTCCTGCAGGTATCTGCTTCAAGTGCTTCTCCGCTGCATATAACATATTTAAGGGATGTGCATCCCTGACAATTTTCTGCCAGGAGAAATTTTTTGAGCATTGAGGGTACGAAGTGCACCAGATCCACATTTTCTTTTTGTATCAGGTCTGCTATATATTCAGGATCCTTATGTCCTCCCGGTCTGGCAATTACCATAGTCGCGCCGACCATGAGCGGCCATATCAGTTCCCATACAGATACATCAAAAGTATATGGGGTTTTCTGCATCACACGCTTTCCCACTCCGATAGGGAACTGTTTCTGCATCCACAGTATTCGGTTCACTATGCCTTCATGTACATTTACGGCACCTTTGGGTTCACCTGTTGAACCTGACGTATAAATAACATAGGCTCTGTCGCTGCCGCTTATATCTGTTTCGATGGAGTCGTCTGTTCCATCCAGTTCATCTGCCGAAAATACCAGTCTGTTAGATACATTATCGGTTTTTTCTCTGAATTTATCTGATGTGAGAAGCAATACCGAATCCGAATTCTCAAGAATAAATCTCATTCTCTCAATAGGTATTGCTGTATCAAGCGGAAGATATGCACATCCGGATTTTATAACAGCATGGATCGCGATCACCATTTCAGGACTTCTCTCAAAAAGCAAAGCAACTACGTCACCTTTTTTTACACCTGCTTCTTTCAGTATAAAACACAGCGAATTGACTTTTCTGCTGAATTCCCTGTATGACATCTTATTGCTGTCGTAAATGAGTGCCGTTTCTTCAGCATGATCAACTATAGCTTTATCCAGATGATACTTCAGATCATGATTATCTGTAAGCTTTTCTTCTGTATCATTATATCCGTATTTCTGCAGCGCTATCTCTTCTTCGCTGAGAAGGCTGAACCTCTGGGTAACATTTTCACTGTCGGTAAGATAATTATTGATAAGTCTGAAAAGATACTTGTTCAGATCTGAAACGAACTGTTCTTCAAAGAGTTCCTTCATGTACTCCCATTCAAATAAATATCTTCCATTTTCATGATAGACCGAAAGTCCTATCTCATATTTGCTGCGGCTGCCGTTAAGATGAAGCACACTGTATTCATTTTCGTGCATATCCTCACCAATATCAGGTCTGCTCTGAAAAACAAACATCACATTACACGCACACTGTATATCTGTATCGGACTTTCCGAGCATCTCTGCAAATTTTTTCTGGTTCTGCTTCAACCTATCGGCAGCATTTAGTCTATCAGTAAGATCAAGTGCAATAGGGATAGTATTAACAAAGTATCCTGCGACATCCATTACATTCTTTTTGAATCTGTTTGCAACGGGTACCGCGATGCAGATCTTCTTTTCCCTTGAATAACGTGAGAAGATATCGCCATACACACTAAGCAGGAATGAGAATGGTGAAAGATGATTTTCTTTACAAAAAGCATTGATCCTGCTGCTCATATCCTCATCCATCTCAACGTTGAGTCTGCCGCCATCACGGGTAAGTTCGCATCCTTTTGCAAATGAGTACGGAAGATCTAGCTCGGATATATATTCTTGTTTTATGCTGTTCCAGAAATCATTTCTCTTTACATAAGCATCAGTATCGATCATCTTCGCCTGATCCTCGGCATAATTGAAGTATGTATAATCATTGTTCTTTTCTGCAGGTCTGTCATCAAAATAATGTCCGACAAATTTCTTCATCAAAAGCTGAAGGGTCCAGCCGTCACATATTATATGATGAAGCCTGAAAAGAACGATCACACGCCCTTTTTCTGTCTTCAGAACATAAGATGAAAATAGTTCATCTCCGCATAGATCAATATGCTCATTTTCGATCCTGCTTATTTCCTTCTCGGTCTCACTGTCAGGTATATCCATGTACCTGACAGTATGATCGTCCGGTTCAGCCATATACTGAAAAGGTGTATTATCCTTTTCAATTATCCTGCATCTCAGTATCGGTTCTTCTTCAAGAAGATATCTTACTGTTTTTTCAAACTGCTGTTTATCTAAACCGCTTTTAAGTTCAATGCCCACAACAACATTGTATTCGGAATCATCCTCATGGACCTTTGAATACAGATACAGTTTTCGCTGCTGATACGACAACGGATAATACTGCATTATCATTCCTCCTGTCATACCCTGACCCGCATGAGGTCAAGTATCATTCTGTTTACATCTTCAAGTGTGGGACTTTCGATCATATCTGAGATATCCAGTTCAACACCGAGATTATCATATATATCAGCCAGCATCTGATAAGCTGATATGGAATTTCCTCCAAGCTCAAAGAAGTTTTTGTCAAGATCACTTTCATCAGCTTCCAGGTAGTTTTTCCAGAGCTGATTCAGGAATCTTTCAGGATCATCCATATCTTCGGAAATATCAGCATCGGATCCCTCCTCACTGATATTTTCATTCTCTATCCAGAAAGAGCTGTGATCAAATTCGTAACCCGGAAGAGGCTGTTTGTGTATCTTCCCTTCATGATCGGATTCGATCGGAGGGATGGTTTCTCCACTCTCCCACCTTTTCTTGATCTCCATGCACATTCTGAAAGTATCAGTTTCAGTTATACCGCAGTCGTTTGCCATTTCTGCTATCCTGCTGTAATTTGACATAGCTGAGAATCGGGTATCTTCCTTATATTCTGCATTATGTGAAAGTCTGAACATAAGCTCATTCCTGTCAAAATAGAATATCATACATCTGCATGGCTGTTCTTTTCTTGCGGTATTGTATACATAAGTCAGGACATTATCATCTACATCGTGAGTTAAAAGGTATTCATACAGCTTCTTTTTCATAGCTTCAAGTGATTTTTCATTTTTAGCGGAAAGCCGAAGCATTTTCAATGCTGTTCTGTCTTCTGAAGGAGCTGTGATCTTATTCTCATAGCTTTCGATGACTATATGAGCATTTGATCCGCCCATACCGAATGAACTTATACCTACACGAAGCGGATCTCCATTTTCCAATGAAAGCTTTTCATATTTTTTTGCAACTCTCAGCGGACCTGATGAAAGTCCCAGTTCTTCGTTTTCATTTTCGCAGTGGATAGAAGGGCATATATAGCCCTTATTCACCATAAGCACCGCCTTAATAAGACCTGCAATACCCGAAGCTGCTATCGCATGACCGATATTGCCTTTTACAGAACCGATCTTAACAGGTCTTTCATTATTACCGAACACTTTTTTGAGCGCAGCTATCTCTATCTGATCTCCGATATCAGTTCCTGTACCGTGAGTTTCTATATAAGAAATAGTATCAGGTTCAACATCTGCAAAAGATAAAGCGTCAACGATAACATTGAACTGTCCTTCTTCACTTGGAGCACTGTATGACATTTTGTCAGAACCGTCATTATTTATTGCACTTCCACGAATAACAGCATAGATATAGTCATCATCTTCTACTGCATCTTCATATCTTTTCAGAACAAGTGTACCTATGCCGCCGCTGAAAACCGTTCCGTCAGCGTTTGCGGAAAAAGGACTGCAAAGACCCGTCTTTGAAAAGATCTCTCCCTTGACATATTTGTATCCGCGACCCTGATTGGAATTTACAGCAGTACCTCCGCACACTGCCATATCACACTCATACATCAGCAGACTTCTGCAGGCGAGATGAACAGCAGTAAGCGCTGAAGAACAAGCTGTCTGAACTGTCATCGACGGTCCGCTGAAGTTCATATTGTAAGAAACTCTGCTTGAAAGGTAATCCGTACTGTTTCCATGGATTATTTTTGATATTATCTTGTTGACATCTTCACCTTTTCTGATCATATCGGGAATAATATTGCACATAAGATAAGTGCTTATCCCGCAGCCTGCAAACACACCGGTTCTGCCTTCAATACGGTCGATATTATATCCTGCATCCTCAACTGCCTTCCAGGCTGATTCGAGGAACAGCCTCTGCTGAGGATCCATGAACTTTGCATCTTTTTTGTTTATATTAAAGAATTCCGCATCGAATTCTTCTATACCATCAAGTCTGAATGACCTGTTAACAAAATTCGGATCATCGCTTTCATCAATTGAACTTTCGATAGGACAACCGCCGTTTTTTAGAAGTTTCCAGTATTCTGAAACGCTGTTTGCACCCGGAAACCTGCAATCCATTCCCACTATTGCTATCGCATTTTCCATTTCTGAATTATCCTTTCATATAGTTAGATTTCTGCTGCCTGCACGCCTTATGAATACGCCTGCATTCTGTCTTCGTTTTCTTGAATCATTCCAGGCATTGTTTCGTTCTCTCTCCTTGACATTATATGCCTGTCCTTCGATAAAACCTGCAAATTTCCTTATTGTAGGATAGGTGAACAATTCTGTTACAGCTATATCACGATCAAATAATCTCTCCAGTTCCTTCTGAAGGATGAGAAGCTTCATTGACGAACCGCCTGTTTCAAAAAATGTTCTGTTAACCGGAATATCGCTCTTATTCAGAACCTTTTCCCATATAACACATATTTTCTTTTCAAGTTCGGAACACTCTTCATTAGTATGATCGGATGCCCTGTTTTCCTCAGCCTTTTTCAAAAGACTTCGTATATCTGTTTTTCCGTTGGCAGTCAGAGGGATCTTATCGACCACACATATTCTGTCAGGTATCATATACAGAGCAAGTATCTTTGCCAGATCGTCCCTGAATCGTTCCTCGCTGAAATGTTTGTCAGCTACAACAAAGCATATAAGTTCATCGTTATACATGACAGCTCTTGACATTTTGACACCATTTATTTTATCAGCTGCTGATTCTATCTCTTCGGGTTCGATCCTGTGTCCGTATCGTTTGAACTGACTGTCTGTTCTTCCAAGTATCATTACCGATCCGTCACTGAGATATTTACCTCTGTCGCCCGTAAAGTATTCATCGTTATTGTTGCTGAACGGAACTATACTTCCGCTATCATCGACATATCCTTTGGCAAGGTATTTCGTCCTTATGATAACATTTCCGATCTCACCTGCAGCACACTGTCTTCCCTTTTCATCAGCAACTATTACCTGAACATCGCTTATACCTGCACCTACAGGAAGAACATCATTATACAAACTCAGATCGTCTCTGCTGAATTCCATATACGCCATTCCCTGCGGAGTTTCTGTAGTACCATAATAATTAATTACCCTGCATCGAGGTGCCAATCTCATGACTGCTTCAGCACATGAACGCCTCAGCTTTTCACCGCCAAAGAAAACATACCTCAGATCATCAAGCTTTTCACCCTTGTGTTTTTCTGAATTCAAAATCAGCACTTCAGCAATAGCAGGAGTCATATCTGCTACAGTTATTCTGCCTTTTTTCAGATATTCAAACAGATCTACCTTTATAATATCACTATCATCCGGCAGCACTATCGCTGCACCTGCTGCTATCGGTACAAGAAGATCACGCATCATAGGATCGTGTGCGATGCCTGACAAGAATGCGAACCTGTCATTTTCATTAAGTCCGAATCTGTCGATCTCCCAGTGTACAAAATGATTCACTGCGCTGTTATGTCCTGCAATACATTTAGGTCTTCCTGTAGTACCTGAGGTCACGCTGATATAGCTGCAATCTTCGGGAAGCAGAACATTTTCATCTGAAAACAGATTTCTTACCCGGAATCCTTTATCCGGTTCAAGATAATGAGTACAACGAGCTGAAGAAAGGATAAGATCTTTTCTTTCCTGAGGCCACTGATCATCTATCACCGTATAAACAGCACCTGCTTTCAATACAGCCATTATTGCATATATGAATTCAGGTTTTCTTATACCTTTGATACCGACTATACTCTTTTCGGAAATACCTGCATCAGTGATGATACTGTATGCTTTATCTGTTCGCATAAGCATTTCATTTCTGTCGGCTGTCATACCGTTATGAACGATACTCATATTACTGTTGTTTCTGATGTCTTCAAAATAACAACTGCAAAGACTTTCCTCACGTTGATAATTAAGATCAGGTCTTTCACTGACTTCAACAGGAGTATAATCCGCAACCGACATATCATCAGCGGAGATGATCTTCTTTATAAGCGACAGATAGTTGTCAAGCATCGAATCAGCAGTCTGTTCAGTATAAACATCGGAATAATAATTCAACCTTAAAGCAAGCCTGTTTTCATCCTCTGAGATATAGAATGTAAAGTCATATTTTGCTTCCTGGATACCGTCATCAACTATTTCAGTTTCGATCTCATGAAGCCCATTGATATCCATCCCGAATCCCATCATATTTATCATTACCTGGAAAAGCTGAGTATTATCAGAACTTCTAACCGGATCGACGATCTCTATTATCCTGTTCAGACCTATCCTGCTCATTTCGTATGTTTCAGCAAGCTCACTGCTTACTGCTTTTATATACTTACTGAAACTCTGTTCAGGAGATACATCTATCTTTGCAACAGCTGTATCAACAAACATACCCACCATCTGTTTTTCAAAATTGCTCTCACGTCCGAGAATAGGAAAACCGATATTGATCTTTTCCTGACCTGTACAGCGTCTTAGCATCATAGCCAGAGCTGCTGTCATAAAACAAAATTCCGTAACACCGTTCTTTGCTGAGAATTCCCGAATAACACGACGGTCATCTCCCGATATATCAGCGTAAACATTTCTGCCTTTATGTGTCATGACAACAGGTCTTTTCTTATCGCTCGCAACAGAAAGCACATTATCTGACATATCTGACATTTTGTTTTTCCAGTATTCTTCTCTTCTTGCTGTTTCGGCTTTATCAGTACATTCCTTTTCGGTATAGACTATATCCGTATACTGATATTCAAGCGGAGCTTCATCTATATTCTCGCCCTTGCATTCAGCATTGTAATATCTGACAAGACTTTCAAAGATCATTCTCACAGACCAACCGTCTGCAATAAAATGATGGATCGTAAATAACAGATAATATTCATTTTCTGATACCTTTACAAGTTTCATCCTGTAAAGCGGGAAGCTGTCGGGTAAAAGCGGAAGATCTTTCATCTCCCTTATCTTAGTTTCCAGAAAAGCTGTACGGTCACTGCATAGACTTATATCTTCAGTTTCAACAGTTCCCTTATGCCCAGTCACTTCATAGCCTGTAACTGTTCCGTCATTAAGTTCGTATCTGACACGCATTATCTGATGTCTTTCAACGATCATTCCGAAAGCCTTTTTCAACGCCTCAGTATCAACTTTTCCTGTAAGTTTCACAGCCAAAGGTATATTGAATTCGCTTGAATCACGATTCATACTGTTTGCTATCCATATCCCGTATTGTTTTTCCGATATGGTCATAGGAACATCGTCAGGACGATGCATTATCACCCTTTCTGAACTTTTTCTTGTTTCTATTATTCCGGCAAGTTCCTTGACAGTAATATCTTTAAGCAGTTCATGTGTCTGGAATACTGCACCTGTCTGTTCCTCGATATCTGTGATTATGTCATATATCATTATAGAATTGACACCAAGTTCAACTATAGTATCAGATATGGATATGTCGCTTTTTCCCAAAGCTTTTTCAAGTATACCTGCAATTATCTTTTCATTCGTTGTGACCGGAAGTTCTACAGGACTTTGATCTATCAGCGTTTCTGCTTTTTTCTGAAGAATCTTTCTGTCGATCTTGCCGCTGTTATTGAGTTCCCAGCTGTCTGTATGAAGGAATCTGTCAGGTATCATATAATGAGGAAGCGATCTTCTCAGCTCATCTTTTAGTTTCCTTATCTGGATATTTCTTCCATTTTTACATTCTATAAAGCATACTAGCTGTTCTGTACTTCCGTTTTTTACAGCAGCAACGATCGCATTTTCTATATCAGGATGCAGCTGGATGTGTTTTTCGATCTCTTCAAGTTCTACTCTGAATCCTCTGATCTTTATTTGGTTATCGGCTCTTGCTATATATTCGATCTCACCGTTTTTGCTTTTTCTGACAAGATCACCGGTCCTATAGAAACGTTCACCATCAATGTCAACAAATCGTTTTCTGTTCATATCAGGAAGTCCGATATATCTTTCTGCAAGGCATATACCACCGATATACAATTCTCCTGTGACACCATCCGGGCATCTGTTCATATCATGATCAAGAATAAGCAGCTTATTATTTGAAACAGCCTTACCTATCATTACAGGTTTTTCTTTACTGCATCTGCTGGTGGTGTTCCATATAGTTGCTTCGGTGACACCGTAAGCATTGAAGAACTCGTGTCCCATACACCATGTATTTTTAATTGCTTCAGTGCAAGGTTCACCGGCAGTAACTATAACTCTCAGATCATCAAGTCCTTCATTCTTCATAGAAGCAAGTACCGATGAAGGAAGTGTTGTGATCGTTATAGAACTGCGTTCAAGAAAATCTCTCAGCTTTGATCCTGTACCCATATTCTGTCTTGTATCAAATACAAGTCTGCCGCCGTGACCAATTGCCATCAGTATATCAAATACAGAAGCATCAAAACAAACCGATGCAAAGAAAGTTACATTATCACTGCTGCAAGCTCCGAAAAGCCTTGTCTGCTCTTCGACAACATTAGCTATACCCGAATGTGTAACTATCACTCCTTTGGGTTTTCCTGTAGAACCTGATGTATATATGCAATACGCACGTCTTGAAGTATCCGTTTCAGGAACATAAGACAAAGGTTTTGACGTACAATCATCGCTGTACTCAATCACTTCAGCGCCGCTGAGATCAAGTCCGAGATCATCAAAGAAACCATCCGATATAACATATCTCATACCAGAATCGGAAATGATATACTGCAGCCTGTCCGCAGGATAACTCCTGTCAAGAGGAACATAATATCCGCCTGCCTTCATAACTGCGAAAATGCTCACAAGAAAACGTAATGACTTTTCAACTGCGATGCCTACAGCTGTATTTTCACCCTTAGTCATTTCATAGATCTTTTCAGCAAGACAGCTGCTCCTCTGATCAAGCTGTAAATAAGTTATCTTTTCTCCTCCGAATTCTGCCGCCACAGCATCAGGCGACTCTTTTGAATAACGTTCGAGATACTGATGGAACATTATCTGCTCAGGCTGATATATATAGCAGTCATAATCATCCTCAGCGTTTGATACTATACTGTACTTTCCCAGAGGAAGTGATGTATCACTGAGAACATTTTCAAGCAGCTGTACATAACTTCTCATTAAAAGACTGACAGCTTCTTCACTGTAAGCAGAACCTTTATAATGGCATCTGAACGCTATATCATCTTTGCATTCCTCAAGCATGAACACAATATCATACTGCGGATCGGTACAAGGAAGATCAACCTTTTCAAAGCTCACGCCACCAATATTTACCTTGAGTTCTTCCCCTCCGCTTACAAATACAGGCGCACTACCTGCACCATCAGCAGCTTTTTCATATACAAAAACATGAGAAAGGTTTTCATGCTCGTTCACTGACATATCATTAAGGCGATCTATCGCAACTCCCGAACAGTAACCGTAAGCGTTGATAAGTTTTCTGTGATTATCAGAAATAAAACTGTCCATTGAAGATCCTGTATCTATATCAGCCGCAGTAAGTACAAGTTTTACATAATAGCCTATCGCATCAAAACAGCTGACATTTTCTCTGCCTGAACTGTAAGTGCAGGTCACGAATCTGTTCTCACCTGTAAATTTATAGTAAAGCAGCATATAGACACTATATAGTACTTCAAACATGGTAAATCCACTTTTTCTTGAATAATCCCTCAGTCTTTCAAAAACATCCCTGCCGATAAATATACTCTTTTCTGCATCGGGATCGTTGTCAGTTCCGCAGTTTACCATGAACTGCTTTGCAAAACGTGCATCTCCCAGTTCTTTTTTCATGTCATCACACATGAGTTTGAATTGTTTTGTTTTACTTGCATCTTTTTCCTGAAGCTGATATTCAAAGTAGCTATGATCCTTCTCTTCGCTGAGCTTTTCTCCATTTTTAAGTGCCAGATAAGCCTCAGCTATCTCCTTTATAAGGATCAGAAGTGAGATCCCGTCAATAACACAGTGATGAACAGCCAGACCAAAATACCAGTCTTCTCCGTCATGCGCGATAATACATCTGACAGTTTCCTTTTCAAGGTCAAAAGGTATATTCAGCTTTTGGCTTAAAAACTCCTTAGGTGTTGTTTTTTCAGGAACTGATACGCATTCAACAGTAAATTCTTCTGTTCTGAATTTCTGTATTATCTCTCTTCCTTCTCGCTCAAACACCAGATTGAGTACACTGTGTCTGTTGATAACATTTTTGCAGGCTTTTTCCCATATTTCGGGTACAGTTCCTTTTTCCATCCTCCATGCACCGCAAAGAGAGTATTTATTGCTATCCTGTGAGATAAACTGATCACGTATCATAGACATCTGCCCGTCTGTGACAAGCCCGCTGATGTTATTATCCTCACAGTTACCTGTTTTTTCAACTGCTGTGCTGTTGTTTATAATATCAGCTACGTCTGATATGGTAAGGCATTTATCAAGATCGGAATACCTTAGTGAGATACCAAAGACCGAATTTATTCTTGCATTGAGCTGAAACATTTTTAACGAATCCAGTTCAAGAGAAGCTATCAGAGTACTGCCTTCCGGAACATCCTGAGTACAGCTTACACTCTTTACTATATCGATCAGAATTTCGTTTATTTCATCTGATGAATAAACCTTTTCTTTTGTTTCCTCTTTTTCTGCTGCAGAATGAACATTTTTATACCAGCAGCTATTTTCATTAAATCTATACTGTGGAAGTCTTACATATCTTCCGTCATTTATGTTTAGTGCCGACCAGTCTATATCGCAGCCCAGCACATATAATTCAGATACAAAGTTCAGAAATGCCCTGACAGGATCGACATGACGCTTCTGCATCGATACCAGTGCAGTACCATTCTTCTTGTAAGTTTCAAGATAATATAAGAGTGCCGAAGATGGTGCTATTTCTATCACTATATCACTTTTCGGGGCAAATACCTTAGCAGCACTGTTGAACCTGACAGTGTTTCTCATATTATCTGCCCAGTATGAAGCATCAAGACTGCGATGATCATATACATCACCTGTTACGGTGGAAATAAATCGTATATCCGAATGTTTTGTACGTATATTTCCGAGTCTTTCCACAAGTTCCGGCTTATACGGCTCAATTCCCGAATAATGGAAAGCGTAGTTTACAGGAAGATACCTGCATTTCACTCCATCCGCTTCATATTTCTCTTTTACTCTTTCTATCTCAGAAGTATCACCTGAAATAACAACTGAATCATCAGCATTCACAACGCCTACAGAAAGTCCGCTGTAGCCTTCTGTATACTTTAATGCATCTTTTTCGCTAAGTGAGACAGAAAGCATTTTTCCCTTGCCGGTGAATCTTCTGAGAATAGTACTTCTGTGATGTATTATCCTGACAGCCGAAGCAAGTGAGATCGCACCGCTGACATAAGCTGCCGCAACTTCACCAAGGCTGTGACCGCATACCGTATTATAATTAACGCCTATGCTTTTAAGCAGTGCAGCCAGTGATACCTGAACTGAGAATATGACAGGCTGAGCGTAATAGGAATCGGCAATAGTATCATCATCCTGCCATGTCATAATTTCCGCCAGATCACAGTGTCCTATTTCCTTAAACTTTGCAGTACACTCTTCAAATTTTTCGCGGTACGCTGAAAATACTTCCAGACCTTTTCCCATACCGATCCATTGTGTACCCTGCCCTGAGAAAAGAAGGGTTATATCACAGTTATTTCTGATACGATCTGCCTTCTTATACTTCATAAACTTATCTATCTGTGATACAAGATCCTTCACATCGCCAGCGCTGAAACACACACGGTAATTGTGGTGATCGCTCCTGAGTGCCGCTGTATACTCAAGGTCGCCCATATTTACATCATAACTGCTTATATGATCCCTGATATCACACGTTCTGTGAATAACAGCTTTTTCTGAGTCTGCCGAAACTGGAATAAGGTACTGCTTCTTTGCCTTTGCATGGTCAGACATCGGCTGATCTACACATCTGTCCAGAATAATATGACAGTTAGTACCTCCGAAACCAAAGGAGCTTATTCCGCACAAATAATGTTCACTGTCCACCACAGTATTTTCTGTGACTATGCTGATATTTTTCTCATCAAGAGATAACTTGCTGCTAACTTTATCAACATTAACCGTAGGTACAAGTTCACCTCTGAAAAGACACAACGCTGTCTTGATCAGCGATGCTATACCGGCAGCACTTTCAAGATGTCCGATATTGGTCTTTAATGCACCCAGAAGTATCGGATCTTTTCTGTTCAGATCCTTATTTATGACCTCATCGATAGCTGACACTTCAATATAATCACCAAGCAAAGTACCTGTACCATGTGTTTCTATATACCTTATATCCGATACTGAAACACCTGCATTATCGCAAGCTGCAGAAATAAGCTCTTTCTGCATATTTTTATTCGGTGCAGTGATCGAAGCCGATCTGCCGTCCTGATTCACAGCCTTGCCAAGGATAACCGCATAGATCCTGCTTTTATCTTTCACAGCACTGCTGAGTTTTCTGAGAACTACTACTCCGATCCCTTCTCCTCTTACATAACCATTTGCCCTTTCATCGAAAGTATGACAAATGCCATCGGGTGAAAGCATACCGGCATCATAAAGAGCTTTGTTGATCTCAGGGTCGGTTATGATATTCACTCCTGCTGCAACAGCAATATCACAGTCTCCGCGTTCAAGGCTTTCAACAGCCTGTGCAACTGCTACCAGCGAAGAAGAGCAAGCTGTATCAATTGTCATACTGGGACCTCTTAGATCAAAAAAGTACGACATCCTGTTTGATATCATCGCCATTGAATTTCCGATAACAGCACTGATATCTCTTTCATCTCTAAGTATATTCCTGAGATAGTCGCCATTGGAAGCTCCGACAAACATACCGATCCTGTTTTTTTCTATATCCGCTGAGGTTATCCCTGCATCACTGAAAGCATGAACTATCTCCTGCATAAGAAGACGCTGCTGAGGATCTGTCACAGCTGCTTCATCAAGGGAAATATTAAAGTATGAATTATCGAACATCTCTATCTTGCTGAGATAACCGCCATTATAGTATTTTTCTTCCCTAAGTTTTTCGCTCGTTCCGCAGAGTTTTGCTCTCTCCTCGGGATAAGGAACGACGCTGACTTTTTTATGTCTGAGATTCTCATAAAATTCATCCGGAGATGATGCTTCAGGGAAACGACACGCCAGACCGGTTATGGCTATCGGCTCATCACGATCAGATGATATGACCTGTTTTTTTCTGCGGTTTCTTTCTTCGATCGTCCCTTTCAGATAGCCGGAAAGTTTTTTTATAGTCGGATAATTGATAAGAGCTGTCGTATCCAGTTTTACACCCATATCCTTCTCAACTTCACCGATGAATCTTACTATCGACTGCGAATCAAATCCGAGTTCCATAAATGGTCTGTCGGGATCTATCTCGCTGTAGGATACACCTGTATAATCAGCAACTTTATCCAGAAGCCATCTGAGATTTTTATTCATTATCGTACCCCTTTTCTCATAAGTTGTAACGGTCTTTACTTCTGACCTTTTCATGTTTTGATTATACAATATATTTTTCTTTCTCTCAACAAAAACGGAGTAAATAGCAATAAAAGAGGAGTGATCGCAGTTCACTCCGTTTTTTATGCCTTTAACTCCGAATCCGTTCCAATTTCTGCCGATCAATAGTATAATATACTAAATAATATGAATAACACTACTATACTTAAACAACAATAATATCATAGGTGGTGGAAATATTGCAGATACTTGAACATCAGATACTCACACTTAACAATACCATAATTTACAAAACTTCTTCGGATAAAGAAAACATTCCTCAAATGATCGGATACTTCAGCCGCGGCGCAATTCAACTCGGAGCGGAACTTGTTGATAAGATCGTAGTAGCAGATAACGGTAGTGATAACTATGAATTTTACATACCTGTTGACAAGGTGATGGAAAGCAGCTTGGAATATGGCTTTTCTCCGCGTTTTGATCTTGTAAATGCAGTACGTATCAGGCACGAAGGATGTTTCAGCAGCATCTCTAAAACATTATACAGTTTAAATGAATACATAAAAGAAAAGAAATACAGAATTATAACCGATACATATTACCGCTTCATACGCATAAAAGAGAACAAACCAACCGATTCTATAATCGACATTTACATAGGGATAAAATAAAAGGGGGCTGTCTGTACCTGTACAGACAGCCTCCTTTTGTCAGCAATCATTATCTTTTAATTTAAGTTCTGCATGGAATATAAAAGTATTATCATTAACATTAAAACTGCTGGTTCCGTCATATTTCTTAACAGCCTTAATGACATTTGCGATCCCAAGTCCATGCAGCATTTTATCTTCCTTGGAAGTTTTTATTTTACCGTTTTTTTCGATCCTGACTTTTTCAAATACAGGATTGCTGATCGTAAGAAAATAATATCCCTGACTAAATTCAGAATCTATCGTTATTTTCTTTTTTAAAGCTTTGTCATCTTTTTCACAAGCTTCAACAGCATTATCAAGAACATTTGAAAAGATAGTACAAAGGTCTGTATTGAGGATACCTATTGTGGGAACAAATCCGTTAAATACTATTTCCGTACCGGATGAACGTGCTCTGCTGCTTTTATCATTGAGGATAGCATCAGCAATAATATTTCCTGTATCGTAGTATTCTCTCAGCGGTCTGCACATATCATTCATACCGTCCATATAGCTCAGCGCCTGTTCCATTGAGCTTTCAGAGACAAGTTTTCTAAGACATATAAGGTGATTATCAAGATCATGGCGAAAACACCTGAGCTCATTGTATATTTCAGTGACCTTGCAGTAATAATCTATCTGTTTCTCGATCTGAACGGATAAAAGTTCTGATATATGTTCATATTCATGAGCTGAAACGCTGACCTTTATGAGCTTTGCAACTATAAAGACTATCATTACGATAACCGGGAACGTCATTATACGTGATATGCTTTCATTCATTATAGAAACGTATTCATATAAGCTCATCATATACAGAAAAATGATAAGCAGTATATACATACTCTTTGGTACCAGCTTAACACAATTTTTTACGTATTCTTCCTGCTTTTTACGTTTAATCAGAAAATTGATGATGAAAAGCAACGCTGCTTCAAAGAAGCTTGCTGCTATCATAATGATAATTTTATCGTTTGTAAATATCTTCATCAATGTAGTATAGTTTTCACTTGTAACGAAAGACAGGACACTTATATACAGCATTTTCAGTTCCAGTCTGCCAAACACAGCGGAATAACATAAAGCCTCAGATATCATCATGAACAGCAGGATACCTATTCTCAACAAAGGTGACATAAGCGCATTCGGTATCAGAAAAAGCATTGGGATTGCAGAACACAACGCAGCAGAAGTATATCTCAGGATCTTATTCTGTATCTTCTCATACCCAAAAAGTGTTGATATCAACTCTATTATTGCAATACATAGTGAAAAATCCGAAAGATACTTAATTATATACAACATCAGCCTTTACCTCTTAGATAGATTGTAACGCTTAATGTAGTCCAGAAAAGCATTTTTGAAAGACGTTTGCTTCAATTTGCTTATCTGGGCTTTTTCTTTATTATCAAAAAGTATGTCGGAAGATGTATGTGATAAGATATGTCTGAATCCGACAAGGTAAGTACGATGACTACGGTAGAACTTATCGGCAGGGAGAAGTTTTTCAAACTCTGACAGGGTTTTTTTATACAGTATATTTTCATCAACCGTACGTATGTAACAATACTTATCTGATGCTTCGGCGTAAATGATATCATCTATCTTGATACGTTTTGTATCCTCATCGGTTTTAATAGCAATAAATTTGTCATCATCAAGATCAGCCAGGAAATCATCCATCGCAGCATTCAGCTTGGCATTGTCCACAGGCTTCAAAAGAAATCTGTATGCATTCACTTCAAATGTATCAAACACAACATGAGGATAACTTGTAAGGAAAATTATCGCTGTGTTGTTGGAATTTTTTCTTAATCTTCGAGCAGTTTCAAGACCGTTTATCCCTTCCATTTTATAATCAAGGAATATAAGATCAAAATTACGGTTACTTGCAATCAGATCATCACCGTTTGAAAAATCCGAATACAGGAAAATAAGATTCTTACTCAAAGCATATTCCATAAGACGGTTTTTCAGATCATCACGCATTATTGCATTGTCATCACAAATAGCTATTTTCATACTCTCACCTCTTATATGATTATTGAATATACACTCAATTTTAATTCTTTATCCCGTCCACTCTCAATAACGTTCCGATTACTCTAAAACAGAAGAAATTCAAAAAAATTTATGATATAATCCAAATATAGTAAAAACAAAGGAAAGGAGTTGACAAAAATGTGGGATTGGCTTTTTGGAAGATAAACAAAAAGAACTATCAAACGTTAAATGATTTAGTTAGGTTAAAGTAATAATTACCTGCAACGTATTGCAGTAATAATAAGATTATTATTTATTTTAACATAATTTTTTTATATTGTCAACAGTTTATTACGCAATTTATTATCTTGGTAGACAACATAATTCATAATCATTTGCATTTGAAAGTTTCTCAGTTTATGGTACGATCCTTTCATCGGATCAATAATTAACACAATTATTTTGTACTACAAAAAAAGAGCTTGGCACAACCACCATTTCAGGTATGTGTCAGGCTCTTTTCCTTATCGTTGAATACAATAACCCCATATACATTTTTATGAGGTAACAATAATAAATCAGATACGATAAAGTTTATATAAAATTAAAATAGTTTTAAAAGAGTAATTAAATATTTTTATATCTATAGAAAAAATTATAATATCAATGATCTAACTCAATTATAAATCGACGTATTCCTCAGCTGAATTCCAAATAAGCTCCAAAAGTCATTTAAATGCCAGATAAAAGTCATCAAAGGTGATTTCAACGGCATCAAAATACCTTATAAACTTACCAGTTCACTTTGAAAAACAGAGTATTCCAACATCACCTATTATATTAACAATAGTAATATAGTCTTCAGGGGAATATGATGTTTTTCTAAGCTTGTAAATTTTAGCTACTCTTGCGGTATGAGTAAACTCAGCATAATGCCAACATAGTTGTGCACCATAAAAAAATCAAGACCTTTGCAAACAGGTTCGGGGGATGACTTTTCATCAAAAAAGTCTCCCCCGATAAATAATATTATCTTCTCTATTAGTTCCGCCCAAGGACAGCTATGTATGTCCTAATACCCTCAAAGGCTGCCGAGAAACAAACTGCCCGTCACATAAATGTACGTAACGTTCCGGACCTATTTGAAGATGTCCTTCAGCTTGTCCAGCTTCTCCTTGAAGCTGTTCTTCTTGGCATAGTTCTTCTCATTGAGGGAACGCTCGAACTCGCGGAGTTTTTCCTTCTGCTCACGGGTAAGATTGCGTGGAACTTCAACATTGATACGCACATAATGATCGCCGTGATCGTTGCGGTTAAGCTTTTTGATACCCTTGCCCTTCAGCCTGAATACAGTGTTGTTCTGTGTTCCCTCGGGGACTGTGTACTTCACCTTGCCGCATACTGTCGGTACGGTTATCTCATCGCCCAGTGTTGCCTGTGCGTAGGTTATGGGTATGTCTGTCCATACATCAAAGCCGTCACGCTCGAATATAGGATCGGGACGTACTGTGATATTGATATGCAGATCGCCGCTGGGTCCGCCGTTGGTACCGCGGTGTCCCTCGCCTGCAACTCTCAGTGTCTGACCGTCGTCGATACCTGCAGGTATGTCGATATCCCTCTCGACACTCTTCTTTACCATACCCTGACCGCCGCAGGTCTTGCAGGGGTTATCAACTACCCTGCCCTTGCCGCCGCATCGCGAACAGGTGGTAGTCTGGGATATATTACCGAAAGGTGTTCTCTGGCTTATCCTTACAGTACCGGTACCATGACAGTCGGGACAGGTCTTGGGTGAAGAACCTGCTGCCGCACCTGTGCCGTTACAGTCGGGACAGGTCTCGTTCCTTGCATACTTCATCTTCACTTTCTTGCCTGTGCAGGCTTCCATGAAGTCGATAGTAAGGTTTGCACGGATATCAGCACCGCGTCTTGGTGCATTGGGGTTGGCTGAACGTCCGCCGCCGCCGAAACCGAAGCCTCCGAATATGGAATCGAAGATATCGCCCATATCGCTGAATCCGCCGAAGCCGCCTGCACCTGCACCGCCGCCGTAATTGGGGTCAACGCCTGCATGGCCGAACTGATCGTATCTCGACCTCTTGTCAGGGTCGGAAAGGACTTCATAAGCCTCATTTATCTCCTTGAATTTCTCCTCTGCTTCCTTATCTCCCGGGTGAAGATCGGGGTGATACTGCTTGGCAAGCTTACGGAATGCTTTTTTCAGCTCGTCCTCCGAAGCACCTTTCTGCACACCGAGGACTTCATAGTAATCTCTTTTATCTGCCATATATATCGCTCCTATATCGGTATAGCCCCCGTCCCGCATACGGAACGGAGGCTGCCGTTATCATATCGAATTAGTCTGCGTCAGTGAACTCAGCGTCGATAACGTCATCGCCGCCCTTGTCGCTGTTGTCAGCCGCACCTGCAGCTGCGCCGCCCATGTTCATATTGTTGGGATCGAAGCCCTGTGCGCCGCCCTGTGCGCCTGCCTGCTGGTATACCTTGGTAGCTATACCCTCGAAGGTCTTCTGCAGTTCCTCGGTCTTAGCCTTGATATCAGCAGAATCTGTACCCTTCAGAGCTTCCTTCAGAGCAGCTATCTTAGCCTCGCAGTCGCTCTTGTCAGCAGCGTCGACCTTGTCACCGAAGTCGTTCAGAGCCTTTTCAGCCTGGAATGCGAGCTGGTCGCCGTTGTTTCTGATGTCAACTTCTTCCTTCTTCTTAGCGTCCTCAGCTGCGAAAGCTTCTGCTTCCTTAACAGCCTTGTCGATGTCCTCCTTGGACATATTTGTGGAAGAAGTGATCGTGATGTTCTGCTCCTTGCCTGTGCCAAGATCCTTAGCGGATACGTGAACGATACCGTTAGCGTCGATATCGAATGTTACTTCGATCTGAGGTATACCTCTGGGAGCAGGAGCGATGCCGTCAAGACGGAACATACCCAGCTGCTTGTTATCTCTTGCGAACTCTCTCTCACCCTGGAGAACGTTGATATCAACAGCGCTCTGGTTATCAGCAGCGGTGGAGAAGATCTGGCTCTTCTTGGTAGGTATAGTTGTATTTCTCTCGATGATCTTGGTGCAAACGCCGCCCATGGTCTCAAGACCGAGGGACAGAGGAGTTACATCCAGCAGCAGCAGACCGTCCTTAACGTCGCCGCCGAGAACGCCGCCCTGATATGCAGCACCGAGAGCTACGCACTCATCGGGGTTGATGCCCTTGAAAGGCTCCTTGCCGATGAATCTCTTAACAGCTTCCTGAACTGCGGGGATTCTTGAAGAACCGCCGACCATCAGTACCTTCTGCAGATCGCCTGCGGAGAGACCGGAGTCGGAGAGTGCCTGTCTTACAGGACCCATTGTGGACTCGACCAGATCAGCAGTCATCTCGTTAAACTTAGCCTGAGTAAGTGTCATTTCCAGGTGCTTGGGACCTGTGGAATCAGCAGTGATGAAAGGCAGAGAAATTGTGGAAGAAGGAGTAGAAGACAGCTCGATCTTAGCCTTCTCAGCAGCTTCCTTCAGTCTCTGCATAGCCAGCTTGTCAGCTGTGAGGTCAACGCCCTCAGCAGTCTTGAACTCAGCTACCATCCAGTCGATGATCCTCTGGTCGAAGTCATCGCCGCCCAGCTTGTTGTTACC